>JACCDW010363813.1_pt1 | contig 26985 bp, 25 predicted proteins | sample 7449781 | NCBI WGS metagenome assembly JACCDW01 (sample SAMN15323449, study PRJNA562643) | freshwater metagenome | isolation source: river surface water | place: USA:Blue River Watershed | collected 2017-08-18
CTCGCCTACATCTTCGGGTGGGCTTTTGCTGTCTGGGGGGTCGCGCTCTACCTCTTTACCGGTGTTTCATATTTCCGCACAGGGATGAAAAGTATTAGAGTCCGTTCCAATATTCACGATTAAATAGTTCAAGAGATCGAACAAGAGATAGAAGAGGACGCCATGTCACAGATTCCTGCAGAGCTTCAATACACAAAAGAGCATGAGTGGGTTGCAAGTACAGCAACGGCAGGAACAATTCGCATGGGTATCACTGATTTTGCGCAAGGAGCGCTCGGTGACATTGTCTATGTGCAGATGCCAAAAGTTGGAGATTCAGTCATCGCTGACAAGGTATGCGGGGAAGTGGAATCTACAAAGTCAGTATCTGAGATCTTCTCTCCAGTGACCGGCACCGTCGTGGCTGTCAATGATGCACTTGCAAATACTCCAGAACTTGTCAACTCTGACCCATATGGCGCCGGTTGGTTGGCAGAAATCTCAGTAAGTGGCGAACCCACCACATTGTTGAGCGCAGCCGAGTACAGCGCTATAACCGGCTGACCCTCCGCTTGATATTTTTTTATTAACTCTCTACTGTCAGCCTCAAGTTGAAGGTGAGTCAATCGAGGGGAGTGTTCGATGGAAGAGCTACATCCGAACCACGAACTCACCACCACTCTTCACCTGGGTCTTCGCTCAATAGCAGATTCTTCCCCCAGTTCTGCGCTCGAAGGTCTCTTGGCTCAATCAACGGCTGAGGAGCGAGAGATTCTCTCTCAGATCATTAACGGTTCAGATGAACAAGCAATGATTGTTATCCACCGCGGGCCATCTCGCGGCGCGCGATTCTTAATTACTGCAGAAGGCGCATCCATTGGTCGCGCTCCAGTAAGTGACATCTTCCTCGATGATGTCACTGTCTCACGAACACATGCAACCATTTCACGAAACGGTAAAAGTTTTATCTTTACTGATTCCGGGAGTCTCAATGGGTCATATATCAATAATGAACAGAAGGCATCTCATCACCTCGTTTCTGGAGATGAGATTCAAATCGGAAAATTTCATATGCTTTTTATCAGCAATAATTCAACATCAGGGGAGAAGTAAGTGAGCGTTCCAGCACGTGCCTATTTAAGTATCGGTGAAGTTCTATCGAAATTGCGTGGTGATTTCCCTGATATCACGATATCTAAGATTCGATTTCTTGAGTCAGAAGGTTTGATTGAACCCCAGCGAACACCTTCTGGGTATCGCAAATTCACCAGCAATGATCTTGAGCGCCTCCGTTATGTGCTTTTGGCACAACGCGATCAGTACTTGCCTCTTCGAGTGATCAAGGAGAATCTTGATGCCCTTGATCGTGGACTTACGCCAACACCACATGGTGTCGCCGTTCCTCGTCCCAATCTTGGTTTAGCGACCATTGATGGCGAAATTGCGCCATCAACCTTTGGCGAGCAGTCTGAGATGCGTCTTTCTCGCGAAGAGCTGATCAATGCATCTGGCGTCAGTGAGGATCAGTTAGTAGAGCTGGAATCCTTCGGTCTCATCACATTGCGCGGACGCCATTACGATGCTGATGCGCTCTCTACTGCGAAAACAGTTGCTGAAATGTCCGCATTCGGAATCGAAGCGCGTCACCTTCGTTCATTTAAGACAGCAGCCGATCGTGAGATTGGTTTAATTGAACAAGTCATTACACCATTTACGCGACAGAAATCGACCGAGGCGAAAGCTCGCGCTGAAGAAGTTCAGAAGGAAATCGCTGCTCTCTCAGTGCGACTTCATGCATCGCTCGTCCGTAGCGGTCTCAACCGCCCACGCTAATGTTCACTCTGGTTGAAGTGGTTGGCGTTCGAATTGAAATGCCTTCCAATCAACCTATTGTGCTGTTGAAGGAACGAGAGGGAAGAATCTTCCTTCCAATCTGGGTTGGTTCGGTAGAGGCGACAGCAATCGCATTTGCGCAGCAAGAACTTAAGGCGCAACGCCCGCTTACCCACGATCTGATAGTGGATCTCCTCGCTGCCACCGGAACTTCTCTCTCGGCAATTCATATCACTGAAATGCGCGATGGAATTTTCTATGCTGAGCTCTTAATGCGTAACTCGGGAAGAGATCTCCCGCCGCTCTCAGTGCGACCTTCAGACGCGATCGCAATCGCACTCCGGACAAAGACCAACATTCTGGTGAGCCAAGAGCTCCTCGCCAGCGCTGGTATCGAGATCCCCGAGCCCGGAGCAGGGGAGAGTGAGCAAGAGGTCGAGGCCTTTCGTGAATTTCTCGATCAGATTAACCCAGAGGATTTCGCTTAATGAGCCTCGAACTCTCAACCTCAAGTAGAGGTTGTGGGCGTGTCGGAACGATGGAACCCTCAACCGAGACTGTAGCCTTCTCGTAGCCCCATAATGAAAGCGAGCCCCCTCTCGTGACCGAGCAAGAACTTCAGATTGGCTACCGCGGCGCAACTGCATGTGCAGCTGCCGGAATCACATACCGCCAACTCGATTATTGGGCTCGGACCGGATTGGTCGAGCCATCTATTAGAACTGCACATGGATCGGGCTCTGCACGTCTCTATGGGTTTCGCGACATTTTGGTCCTTAAGATTGTAAAGCGCCTTCTCGATGCTGGCGTATCTCTGCAAAATATCCGTACCGCTGTCGATCACCTCCGTAATCGGGGAGTGGTTGAACTCGAGCGCATCACATTAATGTCAGATGGATCTTCAATTTATGAATGTTCAAGTGCTGACGAGATTGTCGATCTCCTCGCCGGTGGCCAAGGAGTCTTTGGTATCGCTGTTGGAAAAGTCTGGCACGAGGTAGAAGGTTCTCTCTCAACCTTGGCTGGAGAGTTCAATGGCGAGCAGGTAGGTGGCGAAGGTAACGATGAACTTTCACTTCGCCGCAAGGCTAAAGGCGCCTAAAGAGCCGATACGCAATATATTTCCCCATAGTTGAGAGCGAGTTGCTCTCTCTTCACTAAGGGGATGTTGTGAATCGTTCATTTGAAGATCGTCATATCGGGCCAACCCATGCCGATGAAGAGCAGATGCTTCACGCCCTTGGATATAAAGATCTCGCTTCATTTATCGCTGATGTTGTCCCAAGCAATATCGCAATCAATGGAGTTATTGAGTCAGCGATTGGTCTCGGAAAAAGTGAAGTAGAAGTCATCAGCGAACTTCGTGCGATTGCGGCCGAGAATAAAGTTTTCCGTTCTCTCATTGGAACGGGCTATTACGGAACGATTGTGCCACCCGTGATTAAGCGTAACGTTCTGGAAAATCCAGCCTGGTACACCGCATATACCCCTTATCAACCAGAGATTTCGCAGGGGCGATTAGAAGCGCTCTTTGCTTTTCAGACAATGGTTTGCGAACTCACAGCTCTCGATATCTCTAACGCCTCGATGCTCGATGAATCAACAGCTGCCGCAGAGGCAATGACACTCGCTCGCCGTGCATCCAAGATGAGCGATGATGCAGTCTTCCTCATTGAAGAGCATCTGCATCCTCAGACTAAAGCGGTGGTAATCACTCGCGCCAAGCCACTTGGAATCAAGGTAGTCGAGATCGATGCTGGCCATGTTGCTCGTGATGGTTACGACGGTGAATTCTTCGGCGCGCTCCTACAGTATCCAGACACGACAGGTGAAGTTATTGATTACTCAGCATTTGCTGATTACGCACACGCACAAGGCGCACTTGTTATCGCAGCGACAGACCTTCTCGCACTTACTCTATTGAAGGCGCCAGGGGAATGGGGCGCAGATATTGCGGTTGGGACTTCACAGCGATTCGGTGTGCCGATGGGCTTCGGTGGTCCCCATGCAGGTTTCTTAGCAGTTCGCAATGGATTAGAGCGTTCAATGCCAGGACGACTAGTCGGTCAAAGTATTGACGCTACCGGAAAGCCGGCATTCCGTCTCGCATTGCAAACACGCGAACAACATATTCGTCGCGACAAGGCAACCTCGAATATCTGTACAGCTCAAGTTCTCTTGGCAAATATGAGCGCCTTCTACGCAATGTGGCATGGACCTTCTGGTCTTAAATCAATTGCACTTCGCGTTAACGATTTCGCATATCGTCTCAAGGTTGCAGCCGGATCTCGCAATGACGTTGTATTCGATACCGTTACGATCGATGTTAAGGATGCGGCAATAATTCACAGTGCGGCGACCGCTAAAGGGTACAACTTCCGAAAAGTCTCGCAGACCGAGATTCGAATTTCATTTGATGAAGAGACCACCGAAGAAATCTTTAGCCAGGTTCTATCTATTCTCTCTTTGGAAGAGAAAGGTTCGGGGGAGATACCAGCCTCATTCCTTCGTACCAGCAAATACCTGACACATCCGGTCTTTAATACAAACCATAGCGAAACCGGAATGATGCGCTATCTTCGCAATTTAGCGGATAGAGATTTAGCGCTCGATCGCACGATGATTCCACTCGGTTCATGCACAATGAAACTGAACTCTGTCACTGAGATGGAGGCGGTTACCTGGCCTGAATTCGCATCTCTCCATCCATTTGCACCGGTTGATCAGAGCGTTGGCTCTCGCAAACTCATCCAGCAACTCTCAGATTGGTTGGTTGCAATCACTGGTTACGACGCAGTTTCATTGCAGCCCAATGCCGGCAGCCAGGGAGAATTCGCTGGGTTGCTCGCGATTCGTAATTACCACGATTCACGGGGAGACCAAGCTCGAAATATCTGCTTGATTCCATCGAGCGCACATGGAACCAATGCTGCATCTGCAGTTATGGCGGGAATGAAAGTTGTCGTGGTTGAGTGTGACGAAAATGGAAACGTTTCTGTCGATGACATCAAGGCAAAGATTGCAGAGCATGCTGGCGCACTAGCTGCGCTGATGATCACATACCCATCAACTCACGGCGTCTTCGAAACCGCAGTAAGCGAAATCTGTGCGCTTGTTCATGATGCTGGGGGACAGGTCTATGTTGACGGTGCAAACCTCAACGCGCTGGTTGGTGTGGCTCGACCTGGAAAATTTGGCGCAGATGTTTCGCACCTCAACCTCCATACGACTTTCGCGATTCCGCATGGTGGAGGAGGGCCTGGCGTAGGTCCAGTAATTACTCGTGCCCATCTCGCACCGTTCCTGCCAAATCACCCACTCGATGAATTAGCAGGTCCTGCGACCGGACCTGGTCCAATTTCTGCCGCACCATATGGTTCTGCCAGCATCCTGCCGATCTCATGGGCTTACATCAGATTGCTAGGGGGAGCAGGGCTCACCCATGCGACACAAGTGGCAATTCTCTCGGCTAACTACATGGCGGCCCGATTGAGTCCGTTCTACCCAGTCCTTTACACAGGTGCCAATGGTCGAGTTGCCCATGAGTGCATCCTTGATATCCGTGGACTGACAAAAGACTCTGGGGTCTCGGTCGACGATATTGCCAAGCGCTTGATGGATTACGGTTTCCATGCGCCAACGATGTCCTTTCCAGTAGCTGGAACTCTGATGATTGAACCGACTGAATCGGAAGATATCGCTGAGATTCACCGCTTTATCGATGCCATGATCGCAATCCGTGGTGAGATTGACGAGGTTATCTCGGGCGCAATCTCAATCGAGGCAAGTGCGCTCCGGAACGCCCCACACACCGCCCTCTCGGTCACTGGGAGCCTTTGGGATCGGGCATACCCCAGAGAAAAGGGTGGCTATCCAAAGCCGCTTGAAGGCTTTATTGCGGGTGAAATCATTGGCGCCCGCATGAAGTACTGGCCGCCTGTTGGTCGTATCGACGGTGCACACGGTGATCGCAACCTTGTCTGCTCATGCACACCGCTCGATGATTATCGATAAGAGAAAAATTAGGTAGAGCCCCGTCGGGGATGGGTCAGATTACTCTGACTTTACATAATGTAACTTATCGGCGTTACGTCTAAAGGTGCGAGCCAGCCCCCAGAGCGTCGTCTGCCAGAGCGCCTCAATAACGATTGCGCGGCTCATCTTTGATACTCCATTGACGCGCTCTACAAATGTAATGGGAACTTCGCGCTGTGAAGCTCCGGCAAGGTCACTAGCCATCGCCATTTCAATCTGAAAACAATATCCAGTCGCCGTCATTTGATGAAGATTTAACTTTCGGAGCAATTCCACCGAATAGATTCGAAAGCCTCCAGTGAGGTCATGTAATGGAATTCGAAGGGCAATACGGGCATAGGCAGTGCCTGCTCTAGAGAGTAATTGTCGACTCAATGGCCAATTGACCACCGAACCGCCCTTAATCCATCGTGTTCCTAGGGTGATTGAAAGCTCCGAACTATGTGGAGCATCCATCATTGCCGGCAAATCTTCTACTCGGTGCGATCCATCTGCATCCATGGTGATGACATGGGTGTATTTATCTGCCGCAATTACCTCGGCAAATCCTGCGCGATATGCAGCGCCGAGTCCGGCCTTTCCTGGACGGCGTAGCACGGAGACCCACTCTAGATTTAAATTATCGACAATATCCGCGGTGCCATCTGGTGAATTATCATCGAGGATGAGCACATCGAAGTTGCGCTCATTATGTAAAGTTGCAAGAGAGGTGATTAGCTCAACAATCGCAATGGACTCGTTATAGGTCGGAATCAAGATAATTGGCTTCACTTCAATTCACGCCCCTTCTTCTTGATATCAATGCACAAACAAGAGCAAACAGTAATACAACTAAAGTCGAATATCCCCCAAGTCGATGAGAAAGAGTGCGATCTTCTCGTAATTCAATTGCAGCAGATAGCGAACCCACTTCCCCGTCGGCGAGTTTATTGAGCACCTCTCCCCTGTGATTAATAATGGCAGAAGGGCCGGTTGTTGAGATGCTGACGACATTTCGACCTGATTCAATTGCGCGCAAACGCGTGATTGCCAATTGCTGTTCACCCTCGTTACTTCCGGAGAAAGTGGCGCTATTGGTGTGTACAGAGAGCATATTTGATTGAACCGATGCCTCTCGAATTAAGCCATCATTGAGTAACTCATAGCAAATAACTGAGCCGATCACAGCACCCGAAACTTTATGCGGGACCAAATCTTCTCCGGGAGAGAAATCTTCAACCCGATTTACATGACGGGAAACTTTGGCTGCGATACCTCTCAATGGAATGTACTCTCCAAATGGGGTGAGGTAGCGCTTCAGGTAGATACTCTTCGGCGAACCTTGCTCATCAAAGAGAATCGTCGAATTAAATAACTTTGGTCTTTTAATTATCGCTCCAGCTAAAAGTGGGCGATTAATATCTTTTGTTAACTTCTCAATCTTCTGTGCTACATCATCATTTGCAATGGGATCTATATCAATAGAGTTCTCTGGCCAAATGATTAAATCATCCTCTTTTCTGAATGATCTTGTGGTCTCAGATATGTGGTTATCGAGGACCGCTTGCGCTCTAGCATTAAATTCAAGACCTCTCTCGGGTACGCCTCCCTGTACCGCCCTCACCTGAATACTTTCTTGGCTTTGTTCATCGCTTAGAGTGAATGGCGCGACGAGGGAAAGGAAAACGACGATAGCGAAGATTTTGTAACTCTTCGTCAGTAATGCAGCAGATATCAAAAGTGTGAGCGCAGAAAGTCCAGTCATTCCAACGATAGAGACCAGAGGCGAGAGTGTGGAATCTACTTGGCTAAATGCGATTCTCGTCCAATTAAATCCCCCAAATGGAAAACGAGCTCTGAACTCCTCGAGTACGAGAATGAGGAAGACGAGAGTGGATATGTTCTTAGAATAACGAGCAGCAATGCCTAATGGAATCGCGAGAATTCCTTGGAGCATCGCAAGAAGCAGCCACGGAACTACGCCGACAAAGACACGGCTCCAAGAAAGAATAAGGAGAGAAGAGATAAAAGCAAAGATAAAAACTTGAATTTCGGGACGGCTATTTCTTCGAAGTGAATAAATCTGGATAGCGATTGCAATTGGGGCGAATATCCAAATTCCGAGCGGTTCGAAACTTGCTGCATAAAGTAGCGCGGCAATTACTTGATACAGCACTGAATTCTTACCAACCTAAAGCGGAGATTAAGCGATCAACGCTTGCGCCAAGTCCATACTCTTCTTTCATTTGGTAAATCTTGGAGAGATCGGCAGGCTTCTTGGGCATCTCAATATTCATCTGTGGGATTGCTACATCTCTTGCACAGTGCACCAAGGTGGGAGCAATCTTGAGGTAATCAGCCCCAGCGATGATCTTCTTCGCTAATGCTGGAGGTAAGGCTTGGTGTCCTGCAACTGCACCAGCGAGAGCCTCATCAACGCTGGCAAAGTGATTGGCAATGAGGGCTGCACCTTTGTCACCAATCCCTTTCACTCCTGGTAAGCCATCTGAAGGATCGCCACGGAACATAGCAAAGAGCGCGTATCGATCTCCGGGTATTCCATACTTCGCAGCCACCCATTTGCTATCTACTAGATCATGTTGGGAGATGCCACGGGCTAGATAAACAATTTTTACATCCTTTTTATCGTCGACCATTTGAAAGAGGTCGCGATCTCCGGTAACAACGCGAACAGGACCTTTCTCGCGAACTGCAAAAGTCGCCATCACATCATCTGCCTCGTAATCGTCAACTCCCACCATCGGAATTCCAAAAGCATCGATGAGATCTAAAAGAATGGGAATCTGTGGAGTGAGCGTCTCTGGCTCCTCCTCAACCTCACTCCCCTCTTCCAGACGATTAGCTTTGTAATCAGGGAAAAGCTCGACTCGCCAGGTGGGGCGCCAATCGCCCTCAATGCAGGCAACGATCCGGTTAGGCGAATACATCGAAACAAGTCGCGCCGTCATATCGAGGTAACCTCGAATGGCATTTACTGGCAATCCCGATGGAGAGAGCAAGGTATCGGGCATTCCGTAGTAAGCGCGGTACCAGAGTGATGCGCTATCTAAGAGCATGAGGGTCATAGTTCGCCCAGTATATACGAGACCACACCTCGATCTATTTTCTTAATTGCCTCACGACATGTAGGACGTAGATTTTCAGAGGCGCCCGAAATTTGAGTCAGCAAATCAATCAGCTGCTTAATGTTGCGGACAAAATCTCCAACGGTCATGTCACTGCCTTTGAGGATATGGCTCAAGGAATGACCGCTAGCCCATTTGTATGATGCGAAAGCAAATCCGAAATCAGGTTCACGTTGAGTCTTTACACCGAAATCTTCTTCGATATCTTCAAGCTGCGCCCAGATAGATGTGATTGCAGCCAGGGCATTTGCCACATTCTGATGTGGCATCTTGGGTGAGTAATTCTCACTGCCACGGCTTTCGTAGATCACACTAGATACAACTGCAACTAATTCTGGAGCCGATAGCGAATCAAGCACCCCGTTTTTAATAGTCTCGGTAAGTAAGAGATCTGATTCGGCATAAATCTTCGCCAAGATCTTGCCCTGTTCCAGCGGCTTCTCCCCCTCGATATATCCGAGATGAGTCAAGACATCACAAATACGGTCAAAAGTCTTTGCAATCACATGGGTGCGATTCTCGACTCGCTCACGGAGCCCTGCTGACTCTCGATTAAGTCTTGCGGCACGTTCGGCAAAACGAGCATGTGTTTCACGGTCATTGCAGGAGTGACACTCGTGCTGTCGAAGCTGTCTACGTAGGCGATCGAGTTCATTCTCCATATGTTGACGCTGACGATTGTCGAAGGTGCGGCGACCATCGCGTTTACTCAGAAGTCTCTCTGTCTCTTTGATCTCCATCCGGATGCTCGCATACTCTTCAAAATTTCCAAGATGGCAGACTGCTGATTCAAGTTGTTCACTTGCCGCAAGATCGTTCTTTCGAATCTGCTTTACCAGTCCCACCACCGCGCGGTCTGCCTGAAATTGTGCGAAAGATGATTCAAGACTTGTGCGGGCTCTCTCGCGTCCAAATCGTGCGATGAGGTTGATGGACATATTGTAAGAAGGAGTAAAGGAGGATCGGAGCGGATATGTACGCGTGGAAGCTAGACCCGCTGCAGTCGCTGAGTCGACAGTTGGCGACCAGAGCACCACTGCATTACCTTCGATATCAATTCCACGTCGCCCTGCTCGACCGGTAAGTTGGGTGTATTCGCCAGGGGTAATTGAGACATGGCCTTCACCATTCCACTTCGTTAACTTCTCGAGAACGACGGTGCGCGCGGGCATATTGATGCCAAGGGCAAGTGTCTCAGTAGCAAAAACTGCCTTTACCAAGCCCCGTTGAAAGAGATCTTCGACCGCTGCCTTAAAACTTGGTAAAAGGCCGGCGTGATGTGCGGCGATTCCTCGTTCAAGCGCCATCAGCCACTCACGATATCCAAGGACTTCCAAATCTTCTTCAGCGATATTTTGTGTATACGAGATCGCAGTGTTCATAATTTCAATGCGCTCTTCAGCGTTCGTTAACTTGATTCCAGCCTGCAGGCATTGTTTGACTGCAGCGTCACAGCCTGCCCGCGAAAAAATGAAGGTGATCGCTGGAAGTAAATTTTCGCGTTGAAGTTTCTCAATGACTTCATCACGAGATAAGCGATCTTGATCTTGACCGAATCGATCGCCTCTATGGCGTGGAGTTCGAACTCGTCTCAGAGCTTGACGTTCCAATCCAAGAATTTCGGGATTGACTCGGCCTGGCTCTGAGAAGAGATCAATCAGTCGATTTCCAATCATTACATGTTGATAGAGAGGAATCGGTCTAACTTCACTGACGATGACATCGGTATGTCCACGAACCTCACCAAGCCATTCGCCAAACTCTTCAGCATTGCTAACGGTTGCTGAGAGCGAAATAACTTGCACGCTCTCCATGAGGTGAATAAGCACCTCTTCCCAGACAGCTCCACGAAACTTATCGGCAAGGTAATGCACTTCATCCATCACGACTGCACCTAGATTGAGCAAGGTGGATGAGTTTGCGTAAAGCATGTTGCGCAGAACTTCAGTTGTCATCACCATAATGTCAGCATCGGAATTGATATTGGTGTCTCCAGTGAGGAGTCCTACGCGATCCTCACCGAATCTCTCAACAAACTCATGGAACTTTTGATTGGAGAGGGCTTTTATTGGCGTGGTGTAAAAACACTTCTTTCCGCGGGCGAGTGAACTAAATGCGGCAAACTCGCCAACGACTGTCTTTCCTGCTCCAGTAGGTGCGGCAACAAGGACCCCCCTGCCCTCTTCGACGGCATGGCAAGCTGCGATCTGAAAATCATCGAAACCAAAATCAAACTGCGCGATAAAGTCATTTGTGAGTGGATGAGCTGTCCGCTTTTTCGAACGTGCATAACGCTCGGCGGGGGTCTCTACAGTTTCCATGTCAGCCCAGCGTCCTTTACACATTGTGCTGAGATTGGTGCTGGTCCGATTCGCTCTCCATCAGCGTAGGCCACCGCCTTTGCGTTGATGGTGACTTTCTCTGCTCTCAAAGTCTTAACGGCAGGATGCGAGAGATGAGAACCTGAATACACTCTTGGAAAAACTTTCAGAAACTCAACTTTGCTGACGGGTTCAAGAATTACGATGTCGAATAGCCCATCGTTGAGTTTAGCCTGCGGGCAGATATTCATTCCGCCTCCATAGGACTTCCCGTTACCGATTGCAACCAACATCGCTTCTGTAACAAACGTATTTCCATCACAGACAATCTCATATTGAATAGGCTTAAATCGCGTCAACTCTAACGCGATTGCTACGTTATACCTTTGCGGACCTTTTGGCCATTTCAATTGATTCGCCTTCTCGTTGACGACAGAATCAAAACCGGTGGAGAGAATTGCACCAAACCATTCAGAGTCAACATTTCCGAGATCAATAGCTTGCGGTTCACTTCGGAGAGCTTTATCCAAGATTGGTTCGATACTCTCTAGCGACCAACCTAAAGTTCTGACGAAATCATTCCCAGTACCAGCAGGAATTACTAGAAAAGGAAGATGTGCCGGCACTGCATGCTGTAGGACAAGATGTGCCAAACCATCCCCTCCAACTGCGATAACCCCTTGATAAATCCCGCTGGAGATTGCTTGGCGCAATTCAATTGACAACTTCTCTGCGGAATTCGATGCGAGAGATTGGTAGAGAGCACCACGTTGTGAGAGATGCTCTGTAACTTTCTCTGCAACCGCCGCTCCCCTGCCATTTCCAGAGTGAGGATTGATTACTACCAACCACATGATGCGTGACCTTACTGATCTGTGGAATCAATAGGTGCGGCACTCTCAATTGGTGCAGCTGGTGCAATAACACCCTCTCCACCTTCGCTCGCCTTAAATTTCTTGGCTCGTCGCCGGTCGTTGAGCAGCGCAATACCGCCTGCCATGAAATACATAGAAATCAAGGGAACAGCGAGAAGAATCATCGAAAGTGGATCAGCGCTCGGAGTAAATCCGGCGATAAAGAGAGTGATTCCGAAGATCCAGGCGCGCCATGGTTTGAGGATTGCCATTCCGCTTAAGAAGCCAATGGCATTGAAAGTAACGAGGAAAACCGGGAGTTCAAAGGCGATTCCAAAGAGCAGAATCACTCGCAATACGAAATCAAGATAGTCGTCGAACTTTACCAAGTTCTCGAGTGAGGTTGGAGTAAAACCAAAGAGAACTCGGATAGCTACCGGGAGGATGAAATAGCCAAGAGTTGCACCCGCGGCAAAAAATGGAGTTGCCGCTAAGAAGAAGGCGATCGAATTTCGCTTCTCTTTACGATGAAGAGCAGGTGCGATAAAGGCCCAGAGTTGATAGAGCCAGATTGGCGCCATGATAATGATGCCGGTTAAGAGGGCAACCTTTATTTGAAGATTAAGCGGACCAAGAACGCCATTAATATAGAGCGAACCACAACTCGCCGCACCTTCCGCCTGAGCTTTCTTAAGATCACAGACAGGGTCGGCCAATTGCGCGATGATTGGATTGTAGAAAGTCCAACCAATACCGAAGCCAACCATGATCGCCATGGTGGATTTAACTACTCGACGGCGCAGCTCGCGTAGGTGTTCGATAAGCGGCATGCGACCGCCATCAGGGGTCGCCATTCGAGATTACTTCTCGGTTGAGTCGTCGTTCTTTGGCTTCTCTTGAACCTCGTCGCTCTTCATCTCTTTCATTTCAGATTTAAAGATACGCATAGAACGTCCAAGTGAACGAGCTGAATCTGGAAGACGCTTTGCGCCAAAGAGAATTGTGACAACGATGAGAAGCAAGAGGATATGGCTTGGCTCGCGTAGGAATGGCATCTCGAAGACTCCTTGGACTTAAATAGGTGCAAGGCCTGCGCGGCCCCGCTCGGTACGGGTAAACGCTATCGCATCACACGGTTCTATGAGCGGTAAAGGGCGAGAATATCTCTCAATCGAGAGCCAATTTCGCCTTGAAACTCCGCCGGTTTGACGAGAACTAGATCGGGGGCAAAAGAGGCGACGGCTTTGGAGAGCCACTCTCGGGAGAAGGCTGAATAACGAGCAGTGCCATCCTGGGAAATCTCCACCCCTTGGAGGAACTCAGCGACCGCCCTTCGCCGTGAACGCACCTGAAGCTGGAAGCTCTCTCGCTCGCTCTCGGAAGTGGCGGATTGCTTCTCCAACGCAGGAAGGGAGGACTCCACAATTTTAGATATCTTATCCAATCGAAAATTCCGATAGCCCTTCGCCTTATGGCAGAAGGCGTTGAGGTAGGTATGTGAGTTCTCACGATAGATAGAGAGCGGTTCAATCACTCGATTCTCAATTTCTCCCCGAAGTGCAGACTCGTAAACAATCTCAACTACCGCTCGGCGAGCAATCGCACTCTGCAACGTAGCGACATGCAGCGCCTCTGGATGATCATCAATATCAATCGCAGAACCCACGAGCGGCGATAGACGAGAAATCAGTGAATCGATCTTGGCAGCGAGCTTACTTTCATCCTCGGTGATTGCATCCCGCATGATTTCTAATCCGATGAGCAAGGTGGCTATCTCAAGGCTCGAGAGAGCTCTTGGAATATCGAGCGCATCATGATTACGAATGGTCACATATCCGGATTCAAAACTGACATCAATCAATTCATAAAAAGGATACCCCGGTAAACCACACATCGAGAGTGCCGTGAGCTCTGCAGAAATTTCGCGCTCGGTAACTCCGAACTCTTCAGCAAGTTCCTTCACAGATATATATGAATGGGTTGAGAGGAAAGGCACCAGATCCAACAATCGTGATACCTGTTGAATTGGACCTGTCATTTTAACCATGCAGCTCCACCGCCTTTTCCAAGCGGGAGATGATTGCCTCACGAAGATTCTCTGGCTCTTCGATGAGTGCATCGGTGCCGTACCACAAGACTCGTTGGATTAAATTCTCTTCACTGCGATACTCAATTTCAACTAGATCCCAATCTGCATTCTTCTCATGAATAATAGTTCCTAATCGCAGTTGAGGCGCTTTACCTTTGCGAACTGCGATTCGAGCTTTCTTTAATTGATCAAAGTATTTCGCTTCTTCTTCGATGAGGGCTTCACTATCTACTTCATAGGCGGCTGGGCGGCCTTGGAGAGAAATGGATGAAGAGATGCGATCAACTCTGAAGGTGCGGATTGCCTCACGGTCTAGATCTTTACCAATGAGATACCAATACCCTCGAGTGTTGGAGAGGCGATAGGGATGGAGATTGCGCACTTGGCTCTTCATATCTTCACCCACATATTCAAATGTGATTGCATTTCGAAGACTTACCGCTTCGATGAGTTGAGGAATCTGCTCAGGAGTTGCTCTGAGCGTGGCACTTACATCCACGAAGGTATCGAGGTCTGATTCGAGCCCTAGCCCTTTAAGTTTTCGTAACCCGCTCTGGGCGGATTCACCGAGAGCTGCCTCTTGCCATAATCTCGCTGCTTGGGAGAGAAGGGCTACATCAACGCTATCTAAATCTTTGATTTGAAGCGCATATGATTCAGGCGAGATTCGATACCCAGCCTCATCTTCAAAGAGTGGGTCAAATGTTCCTAGTTCGATGTTTATTCCGAGCGACCGCAAATCTTCTTTATCACGCTCAAACATTCGATCCTTCGCCTCAGTATCCCCCGAGTAACCCTCAACCTTGGAGAAAATTTCAGCCTTAGTGAGATATCTCTTTGTTGCTAGAAGAGCGATAGTGAGATTGACAAGTCGCTCACTCTTCCGAGACACCGTATGCGCCTTTCGCTGGACGACGTCGTCGAGGAAGAACTTCAACTCCAGGAGCCATTCTTCTACTCATAATCAGAAATCCGGTGTGTCCAATCATCCTCTGCTGCGGACGAACAGCCAGGCCTTCATGGTGCCAACCACGTACCATCGTCTCCGAGCTCTCTGGCTCGGTGAATCGCCCATCTTCTTTGAGCGCCTCCGCCGTTGCAGAAAGTTGTGTAGTCGTTGCAACGTATGCGAGATATACACCGCCGGGGCGCAAGACATCTGCCGCCATCGATACACACTCCCAAGGAGCCAACATATCTAAGATAACCCGGTCGAAAGAGCCCTCGAACTCTTGATCTTGCACCGAACCAACATCTAATCGCCATTGCTTCGGGTCTTGACCAAAATAATCTTCTACATTTGCGCGTGCGATTGTGGCGAAATCTTCTCTACGCTCAACGCTATGTAAATATCCATCTCTTCCGACTGCACGGAGAAGTGAGATTGACAAAGCACCGCTACCGACACCCGCTTCGAGGACTCTCGCCCCTGGATAGATATCAGCAATACCCACAATCATCGCTGCATCTTTAGGGTAGACAATGGTGGCTCCGCGAGGCATTGATAGCACGTAATCGGCCAATAAAGGAATGAAAGCGGTGAACTTTAATCCAGCGGTGGTGCTCACCACCGAACCCTCGGGAAGTCCAATTAATTCGTCATGAACAATCCAGCCCTTGTGGGTATGCCACTCTTTTCCCGGCGTAATGGTGAAGCTATACAACTTACCTTTGGGGTCGGTTAATTGGATTCGGTCGCCAGCCATGAAGTAGCCGCTTTTTAGATGAGAAGAGTCAGACACGGGAGCATCTTAGGTGAGATATCGCGTAAGAGCCGATTAATCGCCGCTAAGGTCGCGATATGGAACAGTTACGCCTCTCCCCTAGTCGAGTCAATGACTTCACGAACTGTCCCCAACTCTATAAATATCGAGCCATCCTTAACCTCCCTGAGGCGATGAGCCTCGACGCAGAACGAGGAAAGCTAGTGCATGCGGTGCTTGAAGATCTATTTGAACTCCCTCGCGGTGATCGAGATCAGAGTCAGGCTCTCGCAATACTTCCCTCCGCATGGCAGAAGCAGCTAGCGGAGAAGCCAGAGCTGGCGGAACTCATTACAAGCGAGCAAGAGTGGATGGAGCGAGCCCAATCGCTCTTGAAAACTTATTTCACACTTGAAGACCCCACCTCATTCGATTCTACCTATCGGGAATTGCATCTTGAGAAAAATTTTACGAAGGAGATTTACCTCCATGGCTATGTAGACCGACTAGATATTGCGCCTACCGGTGAGGTTCGCATAGTTGATTACAAAACTGGAAAATCTCCCAAGCCTGGGTGGGAAGAGAAGGCCTTATTCCAACTTCGAGTTTATGCGCTTCTATATTGGCGAAATGAAGGAGTTCTCCCTCGTTTATTGCAACTTCTCTATCTAGGAGATGGCAATACCGTAAAGAGTTCACCGACAGAGAGGGATCTCGAAGCTACTGAGCGGATTCTTCGAAATATTGGCGATGAGATTTTAACTGCTATAGATACTGATTTTTTTCCACCAAAGAAGAGCCGCTTATGCGATTGGTGCAGCTTTAAGAATATTTGCCCCGCACATAATTAGTTTTGCGATAAGTCAACGCAATGACTAATTGGCGTTAAAGTATTTAGCTTCTGGGTGATGAACAATAATCGCAGATGTGGATTGTTCTGGATGTAATTGGAATTCATCAGAGAGTTCAACACCGATTCGCTCTGGTTTGAGTAACTCGCAGAGCTGTACTTGTTGTTCGATATCTGGACAAGCTGGATAGCCAAAGGAGTATCGGGAGCCACGATAACCCTGATCAAGGATTCCTTGTAAATCTGGTGCATCACTATTCCGGACCGAGAGCTCCTCGCGAACTCGTGCATGCCAATGTTCTGCGAGAGCTTCAGTCAATTGAACTGAGAGACCGTGAAGTTCAAGGTATTCACGGTAATTGTTCGCCTCAAACAAAGTGTTCGCTGCTTTGCTGATGGTGTTTCCCATCGTCACAACATGGAAGGCAACGACATCGGTCTTGCCGGATTCTTTAGATGCAAAGAAATCGCTGATGCAGAGTCTACGATCTCGGCGCTGGCGCGGGAAGGTGAATCTGAGTCTCTCTTGCCCCTTGAGTTCACCCTCATGATGCAAAATAATGAGGTCGTTTCCTTCACTTACACATGGGAAATACCCATAGACCACTGCCGCTTCGAGCCAGCCTTGAGATTGAACTTCATTGAGCAGCGAGCGTAGGCGAGGCCTTCCCTCTTCCTCAACCATCTTCTCGTATTCACCTCGAGCGCCTTTCAGCCCCCATTGACCAACGAAGAGAGCACGCTCGTCGAGCATGCCGACGTAATCTGCTAGCGGAATGCCCTTCACAATGCGAGAGCCGAAGAATGGAGCGGATGGGATATCAATATCGACCGCTACATCGCTGCGAGTGGTATCTGTGAGAGAAATATCTGCATGACGGCTTACCGCCTTTACTCGCCGCTGTCGTAATTCCGGAAGAGCGGCGCCAGGTTCGCCGCGTTTGACCGCCATAATGGCATCCATCAAACGTAAACCTTCGAAAGCGTCGCGGGCATACCGTACCTCGCCTGGAAAGGTAGCGGAGAGATCTTCTTCAACAAAAGCACGTGTGAGAGCCGCGCCTCCTAGAACAATGGGCCACTTCTGATCTAAACCTCGAGCTGTAATCTCTTCTAAATTCTCTTTCATGACAACTGTTGACTTCACGAGCAAGCCACTCATGCCAATGGCGTCAACGTTATTCTCCAGAGCAGCATCAATGATTTGATTAACTGTCTGCTTGATTCCAATATTTACAACTCGGTAACCGTTATTCGAAAGGATGATGTCTACCAAATTCTTCCCGATATCATGGACATCACCCTTGACTGTGGCCAGCAACATCGTGCCACGACCACCTTCATCTGCCTTCTCCATAAATGGTTCGAGATAGGCCACAGCGCTCTTCATAACCTCTGCGCTCTGCAATACAAATGGCAACTGCATCTCACCCTTGCCGAAAAGTTCGCCGACGACCTTCATTCCCTCTAGGAGATGGTCATTGATGATTGCCAAGGGCTTGATTCCCTGTTGCATCGAAAGATCCAGATCATCAGTGAGGCCAACTTTTTCGCCGTCGATAATACGGCGTTGGAGTCGCTCTTCTAGAGGAAGGACCGCTAGTTCCGCTGCACGAGTCTGGCGGGAAGCTGTGAGCTCAACTCCTTCAAAGAGCTGTAAATACTCGGAGAGTGGATCGTAAGTACATTGATCGCCATCGAAAGTTCGGCGGTCATAAATGAGATCAAGGGCAACCTCTAATTGTCGCTTCTCAATCCGTGCGATAGGCATAATCTTTGATGGATGGACGATTGCAGAAGTGAGTCCTACCTGTGCGCATTCGTGGAGAAATACCGAGTTAAGTACAACGCGCGCCGCCGGATTTAATCCAAAACTGACATTGCTAACACCCAGTGTTGTTTGAACTTCAGGATATTTCTCTTTCAACGTTTTAATTGCATTGATAGTCTCGAGTCCATCACGACGAGTCTCTTCTTGCCCGGTAGCTATCGGAAAAGTTAAGGTATCAATCATGATGTCACCGACTGCCATCCCCCAGTTTTCGGTGAGGTCCTTGATCAGGCGTTCAGCCACTCGCAACTTCCACTCCGCAGTACGGGCCTGACCCTCTTCATCAATTGTGAGCGCTACAACAGCGGCGCCGTGCTCTTTCACTAGGGGCATAATGCGTGCGAAGCGAGAGGTAGGTCCGTCACCATCTTCATAGTTGACAGAGTTGATCACAGATCTTCCACCCAGAGACTCAAGACCTGCTTGCAGAACATTTGGCTCTGTTGAGTCGAGCATTATTGGCAATGTTGATGCAGTCGCAAAACGAGATGCGAGTTCGCGCATATCTTTCACGCCGTCGCGACCTACATAGTCAACGCTGAGATCTAAGAGATGTGCTCCGTCGCGAATCTGATCTCGCGCGATTTCCACGCAGGTTTGCCAATCTTCGGCGACTAACGCTTCTTTAAAAGCTTTTGAGCCATTGGCGTTAGTTCGTTCTCCGATTGCGAGATAAGTCTTATCTTGAAGGAAAGGAACGTATTGGTAGAGCGATGAGACACCCGGTTCAACGGAAGGAGTTCGTGGTGGGATTGCTCGACCGGAGATTTTCTTCACCACGGCAGCGAGATGTGCCGGGGTTGTTCCACAGCAGCCGCCGATGAGCGATAAGCCATAATCCGCAACAAAGGTATCGAGGGCGGTCGCAAGTTCATCAGGTCCGAGCGGATAACTAGCCCCGCCTGCAGCGAGTACTGGTAAGCCAGCATTAGGCATCACCGAAATCGCAACACGGGAATTCTTGGAGAGGTAGCGTAGGTGTTCTGACATTTCGGCGGGACCAGTTGCACAATTGAGTCCGATAAGGTCGATATCGAGTGGTTCGAGCGCGGTAAGTGCTGCTCCGATTTCAGACCCGAGCAGCATGGTTCCAGTTGTTTCGACAGTTACCTGCGCGATCAGAACCACATCTCGATCAAGTGAATCAAGAACGAGCCGTGCCCCGTTGACTGCAGCCTTTGCCTGAAGTAGATCCTGCGTTGTCTCAATGAGAAGGGCATCGACGCCGCCATCTACCAACCCCTGAGATGCAAGACGATATGCATCTCGGAGATGTTCGTAGCTTGTATGGCCGAGAGTTGGGAGTTTAGTTCCCGGCCCTAGCGAGCCGAGTACAAAGCGAGGCTTCTCTGGAGTGCTGAACGCGTCAGCTGCTTCGCGGGCGATTGATGCACCGGCTAGAGCTAACTCGTAGATTCGATCTTCGATGCCGTACTCAGCCAAGTTGGCCCAGTTGGCACCAAATGTATTTGTCTCAATCGCATCTACGCCTACTGCAAGGTATGCATCATGGACCGAACGCACCACATCAGGACGTGTGACGTTAAGGATCTCATTACATCCCTCGTGATTTTGGAAATCTTCAAGAGTTGGATTGGCCGCTTGGAGCATGGTTCCCATCGCTCCATCGGCGATAATGACGCGAGTTGCCAGAGCGCTACGTAGGGCACCATCACGCTTGCGGCTTTGTTGCGTTGCACTCGTCACGGAGAGGAGGTTACCGTAAGGTGAGCCATATGGAGATTCATCAGATTCCTCTTCTTCGCTCACCGATCATGATTGTCGCCTGCGGCGGTTGGAGCGATGCGGGTGAAGCAGCGACTGGAGCCATCACTCATCTCCTCGCCACCATCAACGCTCCTCATCAACCTGAGATGATTGCCGAAATCGATTCTGAGGATTATTACGACTTTCAGGTGAACCGACCTCTCGTTGTTGTTGATGGCTCAATGATTCGCAGCCTTACCTGGCCAGGTCTTCAGGTTTTCGGGGTTCGTAATCCTCATGGTGAAAATGATTTCGTTCTTGTTCGAGGCGTCGAGCCATCGATGCGTTGGCGTTCATTTGCGAGCGAGTTATTAGATCTTGCAGATGATCTTGAGGTCGAGATGGTCATCACACTGGGCTCGATGCTTGCAGATACACCACATAGTCGCCCCATTCCAGTCTCCGGAACAGGCGCTCACCCAGAGATTGCCGCTCGCCTTGGAATGGAGGTAAGTCGCTACGAAGGTCCGACTGGAATCCTGGCGGTCATTCAAGATGGCTGCGTGAAGAGAGGAATAGACGCAGTCGCATTATGGGCTGCTATTCCACACTATGCCAACGCAACCCCATCTCCTAAAGCGACGCTCGCCCTCCTCAATGGCATTGAAGATTTCTTAGAAATCAATCTTCCGCATGGAGCGCTCCCGGAATTGGCACATCAATGGGAGGAAGCGGTCAACGAAATGGTGAAGGAGGACTCTGATATTGAGGAGTACATCAAGTCCTTGGAAGAGAGCAAAGATGCCGACCAGATAAACGATGATAGTGGTGAAGAGTTAGCGCGAGAAGTTGAGAGATTCTTGCGACGTCAAAATAATTCTAATGAGAATTAAAGCGCGATTCCCAAAAGAGAATCGATCGCACGAGAAAGTTCTCCTGGATTTCCACCTGAACTACCGCCTTCAGAGACTTCAATCCATCCTCTAATCGCAGCTAGTGCTCGCGGCGTATCGAGATTATCGGATTGCGCTGCAATGATTTCGTAGATGACGTTATCGGTTGGAGCTGATTCCATCATCGAGAGCGCGCGCCGAAGCCTTACCAACCAATTCTCGGCATTATTGAGTAAGTCTTCGCTCCAAGATCGATCGCGTGAATAATGTTCTTCCATCAGCGCCCAACGAATAGCCATGGGATCTCGACCTTGAGAGACAAGTTTGGAGACAAAGACGAGGTTTCCAAGAGATTTACTCATCTTGACGCCATCTAACCCAATCATCCCAGCATGGACATAGTGCGACGCGAATTCTCTGCCCTGCAGTATTTCGCCCTGTGCAGCAGACATCTCATGGTGCGGGAAGATTAAATCGCTACCGCCACCTTGAATATCGATAGATGTCAAACTATCTGCTTCGGGCTTGAGAAAGTGAAGTGCAATCGCGCAACATTCAATATGCCAGCCTGGTCGCCCTTCGCCATGGCTACTTGGCCATGATGGTTCGCCCTCCCGATGTGAGAGCCAAAGAAGTGCATCAAGTGGATCCTCTTTACCGAGTCGAGCGGGATCACCTCCGCGTTCTGAGAAGATTTCCAACATCTTCTCTTGAGTTAAGTGAGAGCGTGAACCAAATTTGGCATCTGCGCGGACTCGGAAGTAGAGATCCTTCTCGACGGAGTAAGTGCTGCCCCGTTCTTCTAGAGTTGTAATCGCAGATTCAACTAAGTGCATCGCCTCAACCACGCCCACATAATGCTCTGGTGGGAGAATATGCAAGTTGACCATATCCCCGCGGAAGAGATCAATCTGTGATTGTGCAAGATTGCGCCAATCCACCCCATCGCGTTCTGCTCTCTCAAGTAACGGATCATCGATATCAGTAATGTTTTGAACGAATCTTACTTGAGCCCCAGTTGCTCTTAGATATCGGTTAATCAGATCAAATGTGAGGTAAGTGGCAGCATGCCCTAGATGGGTTGCATCGTACGGCGTGATGCCACAAACATAGAGACGATAAAGATCTTTTCTCTCCAACGGTAGGTTTGCTTCCTTTGCGGTATCCCATAGAGATAATTGAGGAAGAGCAAAGCGCTCTGCAAGAGGCGGAATATAAACACTAGCCCAGGAGTTCATAACGATAGCCTATCTCCTAGAACGGTGGCCATGGAATATGTGGCCAATCAGGGTTAGGTTCTGGGAAAGTTTTCTCACTGAGCAAGGATTGAGTGCGAGATAAAAGTGCTTGAAACTCCGATGATGTGATGAGCTCTTTAATCTCTGTCGCTTTAACAGATTCAAGAATGGTAGCGAATTGTGAGAGCTTGCTTAACTCTTCCTCAGTGAAATCTTGAGCAGCCCACTGCCATAGAACCGTCCTTAATTTATCTTCTTCATGGAATGTAACACCATGATCGCAAACGAAGAGCTTGCCATCCGCTCGGGGTAGAAGGTGGCCGATTTTTCTATCAGTGTTATTGATGATTGCATCTAATAGTGCAACTGATCGGAGTTGGGGATTGTCTTCTCGAAAGAATACTTCTAAGTCAACGCTCTCGTCGACATCAATCCATTCTTGGACTGCGCCGACTCCGAATGGGCCATCCCGAAGAATAGTTAAGGGAATACAGGAGAAGCCGAGCGCTTCGCTGACAAGGTAAGCCGCTCGCTCGCGGGATGCAAGATTTCCGTCGGGAAAATCCCACAGTGGACGCTCCCCCGCAATCGGTTTATAAATTGCACGCATCTCGTCGGCACCGTCAGAGACTGTGACAAAGAGTGTTGCATTGGATGCATCTACCAATCGCCCTTCGACAGAGATTTCACCATCTGATAGCAATCTCGAAATATCTGCCGTTGTCATCGGCGGTATCCATTTGCGCGCGCGCAGAGATGTCCTTGCGGATCAATTGGGAAGCCACAGAAAGGACATGGTTGTCGGCCAGCGGCGATAACAAGCTGGGCGCGATCATGAAAGATGAGGGCTTGAGAGGAAGTGATATACAGTCTGAATAACTGTAGATCGCTCAGAATTGGTAAATCCTCATCGCCTTCATCAATCTCGCCATTGAAATTGAGTTCACGGAGATCAACTTGGATCCGCTCCCGTGCCTCGTCGTAGAAGATTGCGATCGAACCAACTCTAAATTCATCCACCACCGGACTATCGAGCGGAAGAGAATCGCGTACCAGTTCAGGCCTGGGGGCCAAAGGATGGATAGAACGTATCTCAGCCACCATGTACTGAAGTCGCTCACTGAGAGCAGCAACCTGGGACTTCTCTAGTGAGGTAGATAAAGTTTCATTTCCGTTTCGAAATTGAATGAAAAAAGTGCGTTCACCTGGGAGACCGATTGTACCAACCGTGAATCTCGATATATCTTCAAACTCTCGGAGCATTAGTTAAGAATCTCCTTGAGTGTTGCCTGCGAATTGATTGTCTTCAGAGAGAGCTGCTTTCCACTCTCGATAAAAACTGTGAAAGATGCGGGATCAATCTGCAATTTTTGAAAGGCGTCAAGTTTCATGTTGAGATAGTGCGCAGCAATCAGCTTGATCGTATCTGAATGCGAAACGATTAAGTGGACTTTATCTTTTCCTCGAATCGAACGAATCTCCTCAATTGCCTTAACCGCTCTTTTCTGTGCCTTTCGAAATGATTCACCATCCGGAAAGGTGACTGTGGAAGGCTGAGTCTGCACACTTTTCCAGAGTGGTTCCCGTCTTAGGGATGAAAGTTTGCGGCCACTCCATCTCCCAAAATCAATCTCTGAGACGCCATCGAGAACTTGGAGAGATTTCAGAGAGGATGAGTTCTTTGATCGTAACCATGGGTCGATTGTGAATTGGCAACGCTCGATTGGGCTGAGATGGAGAAAATCTACTCGTCCGGGACCGATTCGGTTGACTAAACCTTCTGCCTGAGCTTTTCCGTGGTGAGAAAGTCCGACTCCGGGTAGTTGACCAGTGAGCAAACCTTTATCGTTGGCTGCTGAATGGCCATGACGAAGAAAGATGAAAGTATTCACCGTATCGATCTCGCTCTCTCCTTCGTCGGTATATTTGCCTGCCAACACGCTGGTACACGAAGATTAGCGACTTATTGCGTATCAGTCTTGCTAAGGTCGCGCTCGTGGAGATGCGACGGGTAGGTAAGAGCGGATTAACGCTCTCAAGACTTGGGCTCGGCACGATGACGTGGGGGCGAGATACTGACACCCATGAAGCTGCTGATCAATGCCGCGCCTATATCGATGCTGGTGGAAATTTTCTTGAAACTTCGCCCATCTACGGCGACGGTGATGCAGAACGCGTTATCGGCGGAATGATTGGCACGCTTTTCAGACGTGAAGATATTGTTATTGCGACAAAGGCGGGCGTTCAACTTGTGAAAGGAGAAAAAATCGTCAATAACTCTCGCCAATCGCTCATATCGGAATTAGACCGCTCATTAACTCGTCTCGGCACAGATCATGTTGATTTGTGGCAGATTCATGGTTGGGATCCACAGATTCCACTTGAGGATTCGCTCTCCGCCCTTGATTACGCATATTCCTCTGGAAAAGCGCGATATGTAGGAATATCAAATTTCTCGGGATGGCAAAGTGCGCGAGCAATCACACTCCAAGAACTTCATAGCATGAAGGCGCCCATCATTAGCATTCAGAGTGAATACTCTCTCCTCAACCGAAATGTAGAAGAAGAGATACTCCCCTGTGTTGAAGAGTTAGGTGTTGGATTCTTAGCGTGGGCACCGCTCGCTCGCGGCGTTCTCACTGGCAAATATCGGAACGGAATTCCAAGTGACTCGCGTGCGGCCGCCCCTCACTTCGTTAAGCATGTCGAGCCGTATCTCGATAATGCATCTGCTCGCGTCGTGGAGGCGATATGCGTGGCTGCCGAAGGTCTTGGATTTGCACCCTTAGAAGTGGCCCTAGCGTGGGTGAGAGACAATCCACTGGTGACAACATCTATTGTCGGGGCACGAACCGGAGCTCAATTGCGTGGCATTTTGCAATCTGAAGAGATAGCTCTTCCGAGGACCATCCGAGACGTCTTAGATGAAATCTCAGCAGTTCTCTAAAAAGTCGTTGAGAACCTTCGCTCCGAATTTCAAACCATCTATGGGTACTCGCTCATCTACTCCGTGAAAGAGCGCCATAAAATCTAAATCTGGCGGTAGACGAAGTGGACTAAATCCATAGCCAATGATTCCCAATTCCGAGAGCGCCTTATTATCTGTTCCACCACTCATTGTGTAGGGAACCGGCACTCCCTCTGGATCTTCACGAACAATTGCAGCACACATCGCATCAACGAGCGGCCCGCCGAACTCAACCTCAAGAGCGATATCGTGCGTCAAAGTTTCAATGGTGATGTCTGGGCCAACGATTTCTCGAATCGTTGCATTGAGCTCTTCTTCGTAGCCAGGAAGAAAGCGACCATCAATGGTCGCAGAAGCGCTTCCCGGAATCACATTGGCTTTGTAGCCAGCCTCTAGCATTGTTGGATTCGCCGTGTTCTGGAGAGTCGCACCAATCATTCTTGCGGTTGGACCAATCTCTTTGAGAAGTGGACGTAAATCCTCCTCGTTATATGGTTTCCCAGTTGCCTCTGCAATTTTTTGAAAGAGTAATTTAACTGTCTTGGTATATCGCTGCGGCCATTGATAGCGGCCTATCTTTGCAACTGCCTCTGAAAGTGAGGTGAGTGCATTCTCATCATTCATCATTGATCCATGGCCCGCTCGCCCATCGGCGGTGAGTTTCATCCAGTGGATACCTTTTTGTGCCGCCTCAACAAAGTAGAGTCGCTTTCCATCGCCAACTGTGACCGAGAATCCTCCAACCTCAGAAATAGCCTCGGTACATCCCGCGAAAACCTCTGGATGATGGGCAGTCATATAGCGAGAGCCGTAGCTACTTCCGGCTTCTTCATCTGCAAAAAAAGCAAGGACAATTTTACGTGGAGGCTTATATCCAATTCGAGCCCAGCGACGAACAATCGCGAGGAGCATCGCATCAACGTTCTTCATATCAACAGCGCCGCGACCCCAGATCATTCCATCCTTTATCACCGCACCAAATGGATCAACGCTCCAATCTTGCGCGTTCGCCGGAACTACATCAATATGTCCATGGACGACCAAACCTGGACGAGATGTATCTGCGCCCTCAATATGAGCAATAACATTGCATCGATTGGGAGCGGATTCATAAATCTTCGCGGAGATTCCAACTTCGCCAAGTGATGAAACGACGTATTCTGCTACCGCTCTCTCGTCCCCCTTTCCTTCCCCGTAGTTCACGGATGGGATCCGGATGAGGTCCTGACAGATAGATACAGTCTCTTCTTCGAGTGTTGGAATCCATGTATTCATAGCGACATTCTCTCCCAGAAGTTGATGAAAGTTGCCCAGAAATTACCGAGGCGGGCACTCATCCCTCCGCTCCTTTTGCGTGTGAGGCAGGGCATTGCTATCCTTGCCCAGGTAATTCAACCTCATCACATACGCTTTGCCGCAAGGCTGAGGGTGCAAACGTGGCGGGGACACTCGTCCGGGTGGCGGAATTGGCAGACGCGCTAGCTTGAGGTGCTAGTTCTCGCAAGGGATTAGGGGTTCAAGTCCCCTTTCGGACACAGATAGGGAGCACTCGATGGAGC
>JACCDW011453617.1_pt1 | contig 26980 bp, 27 predicted proteins | sample 7449781 | NCBI WGS metagenome assembly JACCDW01 (sample SAMN15323449, study PRJNA562643) | freshwater metagenome | isolation source: river surface water | place: USA:Blue River Watershed | collected 2017-08-18
ATAAGGTATTGATTGGTCAGGATATTCGCTTCACTAAAGGAACGTGATTTTACCAGATCGAAGGTGTAAAGGATATGATCGCCTACATCGAATGAGTCGACTACCGCAAGGCGTAGATAGGCATTCAAACCTTTTAAAAGTTCGCATTCATCAATCGTTTGCAAGCAATCACGCTTGCGCAAACGCGACATTTTATCGATCTTTTTGCCGGATTGTTTTCCTAACAATTTTACTAATGGCGCATGTACTTCATTCAATACTTGCAGTACTACTGTTTGATTAAAGGATAAGTTATCCAATGTCTTGGTCTTCTTATATACAGCAATCACAAAGCGTTTGGGCTGCATACTCACTCCAGTAACATAAGTGCAGATATTCATATTCGCATTGCCCGACGCATCATAAGTCAGCAAGCTATAAACGGTTTGTATAGGGATATTCCAAGCTTTACGCATATATAAATAACAAGCACCCCTAAAAAAGGTTTATAAATGATGTTTCAAAGCTTCTCGCTTGGCCAAATTACTCATCACTGCATGTGTATTCACAAAGGCTTGCACATAGTCGACATCCACTTTAGCATGCTGACGTAATGCCCATCCTATTGCTTTTTGCAGGAAGAATTCTTTTTGATGAATGACATTCAAAATAGCGGCTTCCAATATCTCTAATTTTATTTCTCGGCGATAGGTCAACTGATGAATGATAGCGGTTCTATTCAGCCACATATCTTTCGATTGCATATAGGCATATACGCGCTTTTGATAGTTGGCATAATCCTTTTTGATATAGGCGCCCAGCATTTTTGAAGCCAATAGATCAACAGTGTCCCACCACGATTTGCTAGTAATTAACTGTTCGAATAAAGATAGGGTATCATCATTCCATTTACGCTTGTTTGCATAGAGCATATCCATGGCAAGGTATTGCATCTCTCTTTCTGGAATAGCCCACAATTGCAAAGTCACCTGATGTATTTCATCGATAGCAAAGCTTTTACTAAGGGAGATGAAATCCTTCTGCAATGCGGCTCTCACGGGCTTTTGCAATCCATAATAAGGGAAGAGGTTTTTCATATAGGCCGCCATACGTGGCGCCTGGTAGGCGTTACGATTAGCTTCGAAGACTGCTTGAATTTGTAGAACAGCAGGGTGATTTTTTTTCATTTTCAGATAGTTTCAAATTGGGTCGGATACGAAATTACGAAAGCAAATTTTTAATTACTCATCAACGGCTCTAAAAAGCCGACCTAGTTATAATTTAGAATATTGAGGATTTATATTTTCCGCAATTCTCATCCCGTCCCGAACATTCGGGACTTCGGGATTTAATCTTTTCACTTTTCACCGATTATTCATTATTCATTACAACCTTCGTTATTCATTTCACATACATCTCCTTTCCACTTTTCCCAATCCCGAACGTTCGGGATGGAGCAAAAATCGCCACTAAGAGAATCTGATGCTAAAATTTTCATTCGGTTACGCAAGCGAACAAAACTCACTTCGTGAGCGAGGACGTTCGCTTTTTTGCTACACCTCATTTCAATTTTAACGCATCATCTTCTAAAGTGGCATTTTAATGGATTTTTTAATGACAGAATTCTATCACTAATACGCCCATTATTTTACTGTCCCCCTTTTCTCGAAAAATAAAAATTTTTATTTACTCATCAACGGCTCTAAAGAGCCGCCCTAGTTATAATTTAGAATATTGAGGATTTATATTTTCGCAATTCTTTCCCCTTTTACCCTAATTATTCATCATTCATTATTCATTATTCATCATTCATTACAAACCTTCGTTATCCAATTCAACATTTCGGTTATCACAACAACAGACATCGTCTGTTCGATCTTCGCATATTCTTTCGGAGAGCCGGTTTTGCATTCTTGAAATAGATGATTTAATCCCTCCAACTCTATTACGGCATTTCTTGCATCACCATTCTTTAAAATCTTTCGCATTATCGCCAAATTCTCGACACTCGGTACTTGCTGATCCAAACTGCCGTTAAGCGCTAGGATAGGCACTTTAACGCGCTGTAAATACTCAGCAGGATTGATTTTTAGAAAAGTCGACATCCACGGTTCTGTCCATAGACGCATTTCTAAATAAGCCCATAATACTCTATTTCCAGGACCATTTTTCGCAGAAGAGATTTCTGCATAATGACGATAGAAATAATGAAACAGCAGACGACGTAATTTCAGTTTGGAACGAGTGTGCGCAATCAGTTGAAACGCATCCGCATATATTTTTGTATCCTTCGCCAGCGTATCATTCCACTCCCCTGAGGCTCTTGCCACGCGCTCCATTTGCAGAGGCAATAGTTCTGCGCCGGACATGGCCGGACCAGCCATCAAAATACAGAAGGCAATTCGCGGATCTTCTACGGCCACCATTGGAGCTATAAGTCCGCCTTCACTATGACCAATTAAACCAATACGATTCGTATCAATGCCTGGGGTATTGCGTAGAAATTGTACTGCACCACGCACATCTTTTGCGAAGTCGTAGGTGGTGGCGCCATTAAAAGTACCTGTCGAAGACGCTGTACCGCGATCATCATAACGTAATACTGCGATGCCAAAGCGCGTAAGATAGTCAGCTAGCACGGCAAAGGGTTGATGTCCTAATAGGCTTTCATTACGATCTTGCGGACCACTACCGCTAATGAGAACGACCGCAGGCACCGGATAAGTGCTCGTATTGGACGGCATTGTAAGCGTTCCTGCTAAGGTAACGGAAGGCTCCATACTTTTAAAATTCACCTCTTGCGTTGGATAGTCGAATGGCGGTTTTGGTGTCTGCGGATGCAATATGGGCGCAACAGAAGATTCAGTTCCTGCGCGGTGTAAAACCAAGGCTTTTTTGAGGATGGATTGTTTGAAGGTACCGACCATACTATCGCTTGTTAAGGTGCCTTTGTAAGAGATTTTCGCTTTTAGGATTTGAATTTTTAGCGTATTCTGCGTGAAGCTTACCTTGTCGACAGGTATGCCGAAAGCCTCTTGCTCAGGGCTATCCATGGTAGCCCTTAATTGCGAGGCGCTGTCTTTGATATGAAAAACTAAAGGCAAATTGATATTGCTAATTTGCAACTGCCCTTTCCATGTGCCGGCGATCGATTGGGCAAAGAGAGGCGCATTTCTTTGAAATAAAGTGATTAGAATAAGTACGAGTAAATATTTGCTCCGCATAGTAATTAGATAAGTGTCTAAATACAAAATTAATAAAATTGTTAACTTTGGGAAGTACTAAAACTCAAAAAATGGCTTACCCTTGTATTTGGTTAGAATCAGGCGCTAAAGAAGCGGCCGACTATTATATTTCTATTTTCCCTAATAGCAAATTGCTTTCCAATAATCCGATGGCAACGGTGTTTGAGTTAGACGGACAGCGTTATATGACCTTGAATGGTGCTACAGAAAACGCGTTCAACGATGGTATCTCTTTTGTGATCACGTGTGAAACGCAAGCGGAGATTGACCATTACTGGAACGCGTTCACAAAAGAAGGCAAAGAAAGCAAATGTGGCTGGTGCCGTGATAAATACGGTGTTGCATGGCAAGTATTACCCGCTCAACTTGGGAAATGGATGAGCAATCCGCAAACAGCACCGAAAGCGATGTATGCCTTCATGCAGATGAAAAAGTTTGACATCGCAGTGATGGAAGCGGCGGTGGCAGAATAAATTCGCCCTCTACACCTGAAACCCGCAGAAAAGAAAATTCTGGCTCGTATTAAACGGAGTGAGGTGTACCTCGCGTTTGCACTCCACATTTACAAATCCTGCTGCTTCAAACATCGCTTTCATCGACATCTCATCATATTGACAAATTTCTAGTCCACTACATTTCGAAGGGCCATCCGTAGCAAAACTCGCCATAATTAAGTGCGTTGCTGCATGCGCTACTTTGTTTACATAAATCTGTTGATCTAAAGGATCTTTCAAAAAATGAAAGGTAGCACGGTCATGCCACAAACTATATTTTCTTGTTGGCTTAAAATCGAGTATGTCCGAAACAATCCAATGCACCTGATCTGCCTTTTCTCCTAGTCGTTTCTTGGCACGCGCAATAGCCGCACTTGAAATATCCAAAATCGTAATGTCTGAAAAACCTTGTTCCAAAAGATAATCCACTAAATGACTATCGCCACCGCCAATATCAATGACAGCTTCGGCTTTACCAATTCCCAGTTTTTCAATAAAATAAATGGACATTTCCGGACGTGCTTGTGTCCACGATACCTCCTGCTCCGACTTCGTCGAATAAATATGATCCCAATGTTCTTTTGTTGTCGTTTTCATTTACAATATTACAATCACTTAAAATTAGAAATTGCCACTTAGGTTACAATTATCATTTGGTAATAAGTATTCAATTGCCTTTTGTTCCTTATCTTTAATCTAATTATACCAGACTATGACGATTGATAGAATTAAGGGCCCTGCCATCCATGCAATAGGTGAAAACCTACGCTTTCCGAATTATCAAACGACGCAACTGAGCAATAATATGCCAGTAGCCTTTTATACCGTACATAACTCCACGATTATACAGCTTACCTTCACCTTCCAAGCAGGATTATGGAATCATCCTAAGAAATTAGTGAGTTCTTTAACGAATCGATTATTGAGAGAAGGGACTGAAAAACATAGTGCTGCCGAAATCGCTGAATGGTTCGAATATCATGGCGCTTCGTTAAATACTGCACACGATAGCGACTTCGCCACAGTGAGTCTTTATTGTTTGAGCAAACATCTACAAGCACTCCTACCTTGGCTTGCAGAAGTCATACAAAAACCGGCCTTCAGCGAATCAGAACTAGCCTTACAAGTAAAGCTCGGTAAAGAAGCGCTAAAGCAAGAAGCTGAAAAGACAGAATTCTTGGCTGGCCAGCAATTTGGTATTTCTCTTTTTGGAGAGAATCATCCTTATGGTCGAAGTAACGTACTCAGTGATTATGATGCGGTTAGCACATCCGATCTAAAGACCTATCATCAATCGCATTATCATGCAGGCAACGCAAAGTTGTTTGTCTATGGCGCTGTCAACCAAGAGGTGCTTGCGCAAATCGAAAATTGCTTCGGAAAGGAAGCATGGCCTGCTGGTAATAAGCCTGTAATTCCTACTTACAGCATTAGTGCGGCAAAAGAATTACAAACCTACATTGAAAAGGAGAACGCCGTTCAAACATCCATTCGTATCGGAGGCGCTTGTATCGGAACCGAAGATCCCGACTATCAAGCTTATAAAATAACTTGTATCGTGCTCGGAGGCTATTTCGGCTCGCGTTTGATGAGCAGCGTGCGTGAAGAAAAAGGCTATACCTATGGCATTCATGCAGGTATTGTCAATCGCTTGTTCGGCAACTATTTTAAAATTAGCACCGAAGTAGGCAAACAAGTCCGTGAAGACGCTGTCGCCACCATATTGGAAGAAATAAAAATTCTTCAAAATGAAGTGATGGAACAAGATGAGCTAGATGGCGTACGCAATTACCTACTCGGTAATTATGTAGATCAGCAAAGCAATTTCTTTCAAACTGCTTCCTTAATCAATCACTATTTTACGTTCAATAAAACAGAACAAGATTATATGCATGCCTTGGAAGTCTTGCGCACGATTACTCCAGAAGAAATTAGAAACATGGCGCAAAAACATTTCAATATTGCGCAACTCTATCAAGTTCTTGCTGGCTAAAATTAAAACTATGAAGCTGCGCTTATTCTTTTGTAGTCTGTTCCTAATGCTGCGCACGATGGGCTTCTCTCAAGCGCAGTTCGACACGCTACTCTGTGTCAACAACCAATTGAATGGCGATGTCTTACTCACCTTACGTCCGCCTGCCAGTGCTTGTCCGGGCTGCACCTTTGTAGGCTATAATATCTATTACGCTACTACAAAATCTGGACCCTATACTTTATTCGGACCTGCACCGACGCTCAATCAAGCCAATGCGAATAGCTTCACACATATCAATGCGAATGGCAATGCCAATACCTATTTCTATTATGTAGAAACAGTTTGCGATTGCGGAGGCGTGTTCAGCTATGCCTATAGCGATACCTTGGACAATCGAGATCCTGTGGCGCCGCTTATCAATCATGTAACTGTGAATGGTTCGAGCACCACCATCAACTGGGCTCCTTCTGTTTCTCCTGAAACGTATGCCTATGTTTTGTACTATGTCGATCTTAGTGGTAATCATATTATAGACACGATTTACGGTCTTACGAACACAACGTATACCGACAATAGTCCTGGCAGAAATCCAACCCTTAATAGCTTTGCGTATACCATCGCCGCGATGGATCATTGTAATACCTTAGGCGTGTTCAATCTGTTTCCACAAAATACTATCCTTTTAAAAGGAGCGCAAGATCGTTGTGCGCAAACGGTGAGTCTTACGTGGAACGCGTATAAAAACTGGCCTGCAGGCGTAGCTAAGTATCGCGTATTCGGCAGCCTGAATGCAGGTCCTTTACAACATTTAAGTACGCTCAACGCAAGCACAAACAAGTTTACCTTTCATGTAAACGACGGTGAGCAGTGGTGCTTTGAGGTACATGCCATCGAAACGGGCGCTATCGACTCTTCTATTTCGAATATCATTTGCCAGACGATCAGCAATGTACAAGCGCCGCTCTATAATCAATCGGTCTCTTGTTCCGTGAATAATAACCAAAGTGCAATTATAATTTCTTGGAAAGCGGATCCACTAGCGGATTTAGCGCAATTCAAAATCCTTCACAAGACAAAACAAAGCACTAGTTATTCCTCGCTTGCCACGGTGAATGCAGTTCCGGGTACGAGTAATTCGTATAGCTATTCACATAACGGAGCGAATGTAAAAGAAGAAAACAACTATTTAATCATCGCCTACGATAGCTGTGGACAGGCCTTTTATGGCACCCATTGTCTGAATGGAATACTAGAGGGCTATACTACCTCGGACAATATTAATCATTTACAATGGAGTGATGTGGCGCTCGACTCGATGCTATTGGATTCGATACATGTCTTACGTAGCGCTGCCAATGGGCCTGCCGTAGTGATTAATACTTGCTTGGCTCCCTGCAATTCCTTTAACGACGATATCAGCGCCTTCGGACAGAACGAAGACGAGTTGTGTTATACCATCCGCTATTTTTATCATAGTCCGCAAAACCCTTTCAATACGGCTTTCGCTTCAATTTCTAATAAATGGTGTGGCAGTCCAATCACCGAAGTATTTTTCCCGAATTCGATTTTCCCTAAAGGCAACAGCAATGCCTTCCGACCTGTTTTAACTTTTCCTGATTTTAGCGAATACAATCTGAGTATTTACAATCGTTATGGAAAAGTGATTTTTCAATCCACCAATTATTTAGAAAATTGGGATGGCAAGTTCAATGGAGAATTTGTCCCTGCCGGCGATTATACCTATATCTTAAGCTATACAAAGCCCAACGGCCGCAACTATCATCAGCAAGGGAACGTGATGGTCATATATTGATGATGAATGATGAATAATTAATAATTAAAGATTAAGAATGAAGGATTAAAAATCGTTTTGGTTCGTGTCTCACGAATCAAACCTTTAACCTTTCACTCCCGAAGGTTCCGGATAACCTTTCACCATTTAATTCTGATCAATCAACTTCTGAATCTCGTCGAGATTAGGCGTAAGGATAATTTCGGTGCGGCGGTTTTTAGCACGACCATCTTTTGTTTTATTATCGGCGATTGGGAAGTATTCACCATGACCAGCCGCTGTTATACGCGCAGGGTCGAGCTTACCTTCCGTCAACACACGAATGATCGTTGTAGAACGCAATACAGAAAGATCCCAGTTATTACGCGGATAGCTAGGACTACGTAACTCAGCATTGTCGGTATGCCCTTCTACCGTAATTTGAATATCTGGATTCTTCGTTAATACCTCTGCTAACTTACGCAAGGCTTCTTTTCCTTTGACATCAATTTCAGCAGAGCCGGAAGCGAACAATAATTTCTCCGACATGCTCACATATACTTTTCCATTACGACGTTCAATCGTTAGTTCTGAATTATCAAAGCCTTGTAACGCAAGCTCGATTTTACGACGCAAAGCGTTCATGATAGAATCCTTTGCATTGATTTGCGATTGTAACTCACGAAGACGTTGTGAACGCATTTTAACATCGTTAGTAAGCGCATTAATGCTTAGCTCCTTATTCTCTAACTCTCCTTGTTTCTTATCTAATTCAATTTGTTTTTTCTGCAAATCATCATTCCATTGTTTCAACTTTTCACCAGCAGAGGCCAACCAATCATTTTTCTCTTTCAATAAACGCTCATTATCTGCTTCCAAGGCGGTGAAATCAGCAGACACCTTATCGTAAGCCGCATGTGTCTTTGCAGAATCGTCGAGTAATGTTTCTAAATGCTGTTGGATGACATCCATACGAGCAATGGTACGCTTCTTTTCCTCTTCGCAATTCAGCGAACCCGCGTTCAGTCCTGCGACTTGCTCCTTAATTTGTTTCAACTCATTCGCCGTAGCATTGAATTTCTTTTGCGATACACAAGCACTTAAATAGACACTTGCCGCAACGAGCATAAGAATAGATCCACGTTTCATAAAACAGAATTTTGCAAACTAAAAATACGTTTGTCTCTTGTCAATTCCATACCGACTTCTACACCTGCAAGAGGCGATTGTTTAATGAAGTAGGCGAAAAATCTCGCTAGCCGTCTGTTTCGCTGCACCACCCTGCCCTAACAACATTCGCAACTCACTATAAGCCGCTAAAATTTCATCCCGTTTTGGTCCTGCCTCCACAATAGCTTCGAAAGCGATTTTTAAGGCATTTGGATTCATATCATGTTGTATCAACTCCGTCACTAAAGGACGGTTAAGAATCAAATTCACGAGTGAAATAAATTTAATCTTCACCACGCGCTTTCCTATCGCATAACTGATTGGATTTCCCTTATAGCATACCACTTGAGGCACGCCAAAGAGTGCAGTCTCTAAGGTAGCCGTACCGGATGTAACGACGGCTGCATGAGCCTTTGACAGCAACTCATAAGTGGAGTCGTTGACCACAACTACGTTTGGTGAGTTTTTTACCTCTTCCAAAGCAGCATACCATTCTTCTTTTGCACCGGGTGCTTTCGCCACACAAAATTGATATTGCGGAAATGCTTTCGCCAAGCTCAACATAATCGGCAACTTCACTTTTATCTCTTGTTCTCTACTACCGGGTAATACCGCGATTAAATTACTTTCTGCAGGCCTTTCTCTTGGTGGAATTAAGTCAATGAGCGGATGTCCGACATAACTCACATCATAATTACGAGCAGCGAAAAAGTCTTTTTCGAAAGGCAGAATGGTAAAGAGTCTATCTACCGAAGTTCGGATCTTTTCTACCCGTCCACTTTTCCAAGCCCATACTTGTGGTGAAATATAATAGAACACTTTAAAACCCGCTTTTTTGGCAAACTCAGCGATTCTTAAATTAAAGCCTGGGTAATCAATCAAGATAAGCGCATCGGGCTGATATTGCAGGATATCTTCCTTACAAAAGCGCATCTTTTTAGTGATGTAGCGAAGATTTTTAAAAACCTCCCAAAAGCCCATAAACGCCATATCGCGGTAATGCGTGACTAGTTCGCCACCCACAGCTTGCATCTTCTCTCCACCCCAAAAGCGGAACTCCGCCACAGGATCTGTCTCCTGTAAGGCGCGCATCAAATGACTACCGTGTAAGTCGCCACTTGCCTCTCCGCTAATGATGTAATATTTCACCCTACAAAGCAAAGAATAATTTTTGGGTAGAATGCATTTTTGTAAGCTGATTTTTGAATTATCTTTACCGAATACAATAATCGCTATGTCCCTTTTTAAATTTCGCGTTTGGATGGAAGACGATGATACCGTCTTCAGAGATATTGAAGTATTGCCAACGAACAGCATGCTAGAATTTCATAAAGCAATCCTCACTGCTTTTGGCTTCGACCATAAGCATGAAGCTTCTTTTTTCAAGAGTAATGACAATTGGCAGAAAGGGAAAGAAATTTCATTGAACAAAAAAGAAGGGGCTCTCCTACTCGATAAAGTGGCTTTGGTACAATTGATTGACGATCCACATCAAAAATTCTTATACCTCTACGATTATCAAAAGGAATGGAGTTTCTGTTGTGAGATTTTAAGTATCGGTTCAGAAAAACCAGAAAACAAATACCCGCGTTTAGCACGTAAAGAGGGTGAAGCGCCAAAGCAATACGGAGAAAGTATTATCGCGAGTAAAGGCGATCTCGGCTTCGAAGAGTCATTACAGTTTGACGGAATGATGAGCGGCGGATTTGAAAGAGCCGAAGAGGAAGAAGATGGTCCTAAAGGAAAAGTGAGTCTTCCTGTTGATGAAGACGGCGTAGGCGATCATGGCAGTGATGATAGCGAGGAAGATAATGAGGATGATGGTGGCGATGACTATGGCAATGACGATGAAAGCTACGGCTACGATCAAGATAATTATAACGATTACTAAGTACGCGTGTCGGATTCTTTACCCTATTTGATTATTGTAACTGGTCCGACAGCTTCTGGGAAAACGGCCTTAGCGATTGCACTTGCCAAGCATTATGAAAGCGTCGTTCTTTCGGCAGATTCAAGACAGTTTTATAAAGGCATGGCGATCGGCACGGCACAACCTAACGAAGCCGAGCTTGCGTCAGTAAAGCACTATTTCATCGCAGATAGAAACGTAGACTCCCCTGTCAACGCAGGTTCTTATGCTGATGAAGCACTGGCACTCCTCGATACATTATTCCAACAACATAAAGTAGTCATCGTTTGTGGGGGCACCGGACTTTATATCCGCGCCTTAATAGACGGACTAGATAATTTTCCTGACATACCTGAAAACTATCGGGAAGAGCTGAGTGAAGAATTGGCAAAAGACGGACTAGAAAAGCTTTTGAAGGAATTAACAGAAAAGGATCCTAGTTATGCAAGTCAGGTCGACCCACACAATCCGCATCGCATCTTAAGAGCCTTAGAGGTAATTCGTTTTACCAAGCAAGCTTATAGTTCTTTCTTACAGCAAAAACCCCAGCCTCGAAATTTTAAAGCAATTCAGATCGCGATAGATTTGGATCGAGAAGTGCTGTATGACAGAATCAATCAGCGTGTAGACCAAATGATGGCGGAAGGATTGGAAGAAGAAGTGCTCGCGTTAAAAGATCATTTTCATCTGAATGCCTTACAGACAGTGGGTTATAAGGAGTGGTTAGAATATTTCGATGGAAGCATCGACAGCAATAAATTAGTGGAGAATATCCAACAACACAGTCGTAATTATGCAAAGCGACAAATCACTTGGTTTAAACGCGATGCAAGAGTACATTGGATAAAAGGGGCTGATGTGGCACAAGCCATCACTATTTGCAATCACTTAATGCAAGCGCATGAGCACTAATCAAAAGGTCAGAATCGATAAATATTTGTGGGCGATACGCCTTTTCAAAACACGCACCTTGGCGGCTACAGCCTGTGAGCAAGGGAAGGTACGTTGGCAAGAGCAATCGGTGAAGCCAGCTAAAAATGTGCAAGTAGGCGATCGTTATTATATCAAAACAGAAGCGAGGGATTGGGATATAGAAGTTACGGCATTGTTAGATAAACGCGTTGCGTATCCGGAGGCGATCAAACATTATCAAGATCATACACCGGAAGAGGCTAGAAAGCCAGAAAAGCCTTTGGAATCGGCTTTTGCATTCTTCACAGGAAAGCGACAAAGTAAACAAGGAAGACCAACCAAACGGGAGCGCAGGCGTTTGGATGATTATACTACCGATTAGAATGGATCACCACTTTTTGTGGGAGCATCGGCAATAGGTGTCGGAGGTAAATTTTCTAGAGATGCGGATGTAGTAGCAGGAGTATTTACCGGAGCGGATTTTTCTGCCGCAGCGGCTATAGTATCCGGATTTAAATCTTCTGGATTTTCAATATAACGACTGACACTCAAAATAATTCCTGCAGAAATACAGGTCATAATAAACGAGGTTCCTCCCTTACTAATAAAAGGCAAGGTGATACCTGTAACAGGGAATAGATGGACGTTTACAGCCATATGCATGAGCGCTTGTATCGTTAAGGAGAAGCCCAGTCCGAGAACCAGAAATCCGCCAAAGGCGCCATTACATTTTCTAAAAATCTTAATGCAGCGGAATAAGAAAACGAGGTAAAGGAAGATAACGGTTGCTGCGCCTAACATGCCGTATTCTTCGACAATGGTAGCGAAAATAAAATCACTATACGCGTGTGGCAAATAATTACATTGCTTACTGTTTCCAGGACCCAAACCTGTCCAAGAGCCGTTTGCAATGGCGATATTAGCCTGCTGGGTTTGAAATGACACTTCCTTTTTCTCTGCAGAACCGAAATTACTTAAGCGACTAGTCCAAGTGCTAATACGACCATCATAACCTACTAGTTTAGCGATTCCAATTAAAAAGATCACTGTAATTACCATGACGCCAACTAAACCTGCGATGTGTTTTAAGGAAGCTCTTCCAAAGAAAATCACAATCATACAGGTAGCTAATAAAATCGCTGCGGTAGAGAAATTCGCTGGAAGAATAAGAAAGAACGTCAATAGAACAGGAATAATCACTGGGAAGAAACCTTTACGCAGATCCGTTATGACATCCTGTCGTTTGGCGAGCAAACGTGCGAGATAAAGTAAGAGTGCGAACTTAGCAATATCCGAAGGCTGAAAGCTTAAAGGGGTATAGGGGATTTTTATCCATCGACTTGCATCATTTACATGGGAACCAAAAACCAAGGTGTAAAAGAGCAATGGAATCGCGAGGAAGAAAATCAACTGCGACACTTTAGAATAAAACTTATAATTCATCGAGTGTGCGACCCACATAAAAAACAAACCTACGACTCCGAATCCAATTTGTCCGAATAAGAAAGCTTCTGTGCTTGAATGCTTTCTTACCGCAAGCGCGGAAGTGGAGCTGTATACTGCTAACATCGAAATCATGTAAAGCAAAATCACAATAAGCCACAATGAGCGATCCCCTTTAGTCTTGCGAACTAAAGTACGAGGGTCGACATTTTTCATTGGATCTTGCACTTTCATGAATAGACTTGTTACTGATTATAAAGAACGAACGGCAGCTTTAAACTGACGACCACGATCTTCGTAGTTTTCGAAAAGATCGAAGCTAGCACAAGCAGGAGACATCAAAACAGCATCTCCACTTTGGCCTAAGTGATAAGCCATCATTACTGCTTCGTGAGCGCTTTGCGTGTTACCAATCATATCTACGTAACGAGCAAATGCTTCGTGAATTTTACGATTATCTTTTCCTAAGCAAATAATTGCTTTAACTTTTTCCTTTACTAAAGATTGAAGGACAGTATAGTCATTTCCTTTGTCCAAACCACCTGCAATCCAAATAACTGGCTTGTTGATACTTTCCAATGCATACCATGTAGAGTTTACATTCGTAGCTTTAGAATCATTGATGAAGTCGATTCCTTTAATCGTCAAAACCGGTTCCATACGGTGTTCTAAGCTTTCGAAGTCGCGCATTGATTCGCGAATAATTTCATTACGCACATTAACGATATTAGCAGCGATTCCTGCAGCTAATGAATTGTGCTGATTGTGTTTTCCTTGCAAGGATAATTCGTAAATAGACATGGTAAAGTTTGGTTTTTGGTTTATGTTAAAGGTTAAAGTTTCATTTTGTAAATAAGCGCCATTACTTATTTCTGTTTCGATGGAGAAAGGAATCATTTGCGCTTTTGTAGTACGCTTAGGCATCTCCTCTTTCAATACTGGATCATCTGCGCAGTAGATGAAATAATCTTCTGCTGTTTGATTTTCTGTGATTCTGAATTTCGAATGCACATAACCCGCCATTTGATAATTATAGCGATCCAAATGATCTGGTGTAATATTTAATAATACCGCAATATTTGGACGGAAGGTGTGGATGTCATCAAGTTGAAAATTGCTCACTTCAATCACGTAATAATCGTAGCCACCTTGAGCAACCGCTAGGGCGAAGCTTTTTCCGATATTGCCTACTAGTGCTGCTTTCAAGCCACCTTTCACCAATAGATGATGAATTAAAGTGGTCGTAGTTGATTTACCATTACTACCTGTGATTCCGATTAAGAACGCATCTGTATAACGCGAGGCGAAATCAATTTCAGAACAAATTTGAATACCCTTCGCACGAATCATTTTTACGATTTCAACTTTCTCAGGAATCCCAGGACTCTTCATTACTTCGTCTGCATTCAAAATAAGTTCGATCGTATGTTTACCTTCTTCGAACGCAATACCGTTTGCTATCAATTGCTCACGATAGAAAGGAACAATAGCCTTGCTATCACTCACAAAAACGTCGAAACCTTTTTGCTGTGCTAAGATTGCAGTACCGATACCGCTCTCTCCTGCTCCTAATATGACAAATCGTTTAGCCACTTCTATTAACGGATTTTCAAGGTTGCAATAGTTAACAATGCTAGCAATACACCAATAATGATAAAGCGCATTACAATCTTCGATTCATGCATCCCTTTCTTTTGATAGTGATGATGTAGCGGAGACATTAAGAATAAGCGATTTTGCTGCGCATATTCAAGTCCATACTTACGCTTGCGATACTTAAATACTGCTACTTGCAACATCACAGATAAATTCTCGATTAAGAAGATCCCGCAGAAAATTGGAATCAATAATTCCTTACGAACGCAAAGCGCCATAGCTCCGATGATTCCTCCTAAAGCCAAGCTTCCTGTATCCCCCATGAATACTTGTGCTGGGAATGTATTATACCAAAGGAAGCCGATACAGGCACCTACGAAGGCAGCCCCAAAAACCACCAATTCACCACAGTTCGGGATATACATAATATTCAAGTAACGAGCGAAATTGACATTCCCCGAAACATAGGCGAAGATGATTAATACAACACCAATGATGGCAGAGGTACCCGTAGCTAAACCGTCGATACCATCGGTAATATTCGCTCCGTTACTCACCGCAGTGATAATGAAAATAACAATCGGGATAAAAATCACCCACGCATATTTCTCATATCCATCCCCTACCCATGCCATCAACTTCGCATAGTTAAATTGATGTTCTTTCACAAATGGAATCGTTGTTACCGGAACGCGCACACTATCCATCGTACGCTCTACCTCTTTATTAAATGCTTGTAATGGTGATGCGTCGCTTGGCATAACCGTCATATACTGACCATCCTTTACCACTTCCTTTTTTATCATCACATGCTTATTCGTATAAAGAACGATTCCCACTAACAAGCCTAAGCCTACCTGACCTAAAACTTTGAACTTGCCTGCTAGCCCACGCTTATCTTTTTTGAACACCTTGATATAGTCGTCGATAAACCCGATAGCACCCATCCATATCGTAGTAGCGATTAATAGTAAAATATAAACGTTCATCACGCGAGCGAAGAGCAAAGTAGGAACCAAAATCGCTGCAAGGATGATTAAGCCACCCATCGTAGGTGTACCTTTCTTTTGTTGTTCACCTGCTAAACCTAAATCACGAATGGTCTCGCCGATCTGCTTCTTCTGTAAAAATTTAACGATACGCTTACCTAACAATAAGGAAATTACCAAAGATAAAATCGCCGCTAATGCTGCACGGAAGGAGATATAACGGAACAAGCCTGCGCCGTACACATCGTAATATTTATGCAAATAATTGAATAGATAGTAAAACACGGCTTAGTTATTTGAATTTGGATTTAAAAAATAGTTTAATATCGCGCGGTCGTCGAAATCATGTTTCACGCCCTTAATTTCTTGATAGGTTTCATGTCCTTTCCCTGCCACCAAAATAATATCGGAGCCTTGGGCCATACGACATGCCGTCTGAATCGCACTTTTTCTATCTGCAATAATCAAAACATCACGACGCTTTGAAGGAGGAACACCAGCATTCATTTCTTCCAAAATAGCTTCTGGATCTTCACTACGCGGGTTATCGCTTGTTAGAATCACAAGGTTGCTACCCTTACAAGCTGCTGCTGCCATCAATGGACGTTTCGCGCGATCACGATCACCACCACATCCAACGACTGTTATCAATTTCTCATTACCATCACGTACTACCGCAATCGTAGATAATACATTCTCTAAGGCATCTGGCGTATGCGCATAATCCACAATACCAACAATTTTATCGATACTGCTACGAATCACTTCAAATCTGCCTGCCGCGCCGCGTAAATCACTCAAGGCTTGTAAAACCTTTTCCTTAGGCTCTCCTGTCAATACAGCCGCTGCATACACCGCTAATAAGTTATAGGCATTGAACTGACCAATCATTCTAAAATGCACGTCGACTTCATCGATATTCATCATCAATCCTTCAAAGCTATTTTCCAAAATTTTAGCTTTGAAATCGGCAACGGTCCATAAACTATAGGTCTTCGCTACTGCCTTTGTGTTTTGCAACATCACTCTTCCACGTTTATCATCGATATTACTCAAAGCGAAAGCAGAAGAAGGCAGCTCATCAAAGAATGATTTTTTAACACGTAAATATTCCTCAAACGTTCCATGATAATCCAAATGATCATGGGTGATATTAGAAAAGATAGCTCCTGTAAAATGTAAGCCATCGATGCGATGCTGATGAATAGCATGTGAAGAAACTTCCATTGCTACGTGTGTGCAGCCAGCATCTACCATCTGACGAAGTAATGATTGTAAACTAACCGGATCCGGTGTTGTATGGGTGCTTGGGATAATTTCGTCTCCGATCTGATTTTGCACAGTCGACAATAAACCGCATTTATAACCTAAGCTGCTAAACAATTGAAATAATAAAGTCGCTGTGGTAGTCTTGCCATTCGTACCAGTGATACCAATCAACTTCAACTCTTTAGAAGGATGCGCATAAAAATTCGCAGCTGCTAAAGCCAAACTTGCTTGCGCATTCTTCACTTGGATATAAGTCACTCCATCCTGCAATTGCGCAGGCTTATTTTCTAGAACAATTACGCGTACACCTTTCTCAATTACCTGATCGATATATTGATGACCGTCAGCTTGGGTGCCTTTAATAGCAAAGAAAGCAGACGTTGCATTCACCTTGCGCGAGTCGAACACTAAAGCTCCAACCGTATCAGCTGTAGAACCTTGCAATACCTGCATAGTCACTCCTTCGAATATTTGAGCTAAGGTTTTCATTTGCGTTTGGTAGAATCTTTTTTAGGGCGATCGATACTATTACTTGAAATGCTAGGCATACCTAAAACAAAGTGAACGATTTCGCCTTTTGCTAAAGGAGTTCCAGGACTTGGACTCTGACGAATAACTTTTCCTGCACCTTCCACACGCGCTTGATAACCCAATCGTTCTACGATATAAATCGCATCTTTAGCACTGAAACCTGTTAGCTCAGGGACTTTACGCGCGGCTCCGAAATTTGATTTTGCTTTGAGTGAAACGCCGTTATTGGCACCTGTACCCGTATACCACAAATCCTGTTCTACATTCATTTGCGGAATATTCATCATAGCATTTACGTTCATTAAATCCGCTCCGGCACCAGTAGCAATCGCTGGATATTTAGTCGTACGACGAGAAGAGTCACGCAAGTTCGGTTGTAGTGTATGTAAATTAGTGCTGCTTGCATAGATCACGTCAGCTAGCTCACGGAAGACAGGACAAGCGATTTGCGAACCATAATATCTTCCTTCTTCCGCTTTCGGATCGAAGACAACAATGATACAGCTGTAAACAGGATTATCTGCAGGGAAATAACCGCAGAAAGAAGCAAGGTGACGAAGACTACTGCCTTCAGAAAAACCTTTCTTAGCATCTGGAATCTGTGCCGTTCCTGTTTTACCTCCGCTTCTATAATTAATATTTTTGATCTCGCCTTTCGCCGTACCACGTGATACTACTCCTTCCATCATAGCGCGTAGCTTACCGCAAGTACTTGCACTTACAATCGGATTACCTACCGGCGTGGGTTCAAAGCGTTTTACCAATTTACCAAAAGAGCGAATCTCTTCTACTAAATACGGTTTCATACGCTGACCATTATTAATAATCGCATTATAGAAACAAAGGGTTTCTAAAGGCGTCAACTGACTTTCATACCCTACACTTGTTGCAGGCAAGGTAGAATTGCGATTGTATAATTTGTGATGCGTATCGTGTAATACAGGGCGTGCTTCACTCGTTAAATCAATATTCGTTTTGTTGAATAAGCCGAACTTCTTTAAATAGTCGAAATAGGCTTGCGGATTATTTCCGAACGCATTTACAGCAGCCTTCGACAAGCCTACGTTAGATGAAATTTCAAAGGCACGTTTTAAAGTAGCAACCTTTTCCTTCAACTCATGATCACGCGCTTTGAAGCCTTTGCCATACACCTTTAAGCCACCTTCTAAATCAATTACGGTATTGGTATCTGCAGCACCTGATTCTAATACGGCCGCTGCTGTCGCAAGCTTAAAGGTCGATCCTGGCGCCATCGCCTCCGTTACCGCATAATTCTGAATCTCGTCGTAGGTACCATTTTCAGTCACCCCTAAATTCGCTAAGGCTTTAATCTTACCTGTCTTCACTTCCATCAAAATCGCACAGCCATGATCTGCTTTATTCTTTTCCAATACGCGCATCAAAGCCGTTTCAGCTACGTCTTGCAAACTGATATCAATCGTCGTATAAATATCCTTTCCATTGATTGGCTCTTGCGCATATTCATCCGTAACTGGAATCCACGCACCAGGAATACGTTGCATTAACTGTAAGCCTGTCTGTCCTTTTAAGAAGGTATCATAGGCCGCTTCTAATCCAACTTGGTTATTATCACGGGCCAAACCGATCGTACGACGCGCCAATACTTTGAAAGGATTTACACGCTTGCCTTTTTCTTCTACCGTAATACAAACACGATAGTGCTTCATATCAATCATCGGGAAACGATAGATAGATTTCAACTGTGTGAAGTTTACAGGCTTTCTAGTAAGTCTTAAATAACGATTTTTCTTGGCACGTGCACTGACAATTAAGTTTCTGTAATAACGTGCAGTCGTGTCTTTCACTAAAGCAGCTAATGAATCAGATAAAGGACCCACATAACGATTGAAGGTAGAATCTGCCAACCAATCCGCACAAGGGTTCATGCGTACTTCGAAAAAAGGAAGCGAAGTAGCAAGTAATCGTCCGTCTGCGCTATAGATATTTCCTCTTCCCGCTTCAATGGTGCGATAGCTAGTAGAAGTGCTATCAGATACAGCTTTCCAATACTTCCCTTCGATTTGTTGCGTGCGGAAGATCATGCCTAAAATAGCAAGTCCTGCCAATACTAGCACGAAGTACCCAATGTACACACGAGTCGATATTTCAGACTTGATACTCATTCCGTGCTTACAGGGCGTTTAACTTTACGGGTCAATTTTTGTGGCGGAGAAGTCAATGGCTTCAATTCCATGCGTGCAACGGCCACTGCTAATTTTGACTGAACACTACGTTGTTCTAAGTCGTTCTTAGCTTCTAGAAACTGCCATTTCAACTCCTTCATTTCGCTTTTAGTCTTAGCGATTTCACGAAGTTGATTTTCGGCTTTATGTGTATTGTAGATGTTGAACAATCCTATCCCCATCAATAGAAGGAGATACGGCAACTGGTCGATGACCGACTCAGCTTTAAACCAGTCTTTGAGCGCACTTTTAATACTCACGCTGTATAGGATTGTCTGAAGGTTATGTTTACTAAGGCGGTGAACCTTAGATTTTCTCTGCTATTCGCATTTTAGCGCTCCGCGCTCTCGAGTTCTGTTTAATTTCTTCTGCACTTGCTTCTAATGGCTTTTTAGTGATGAGGTTAAAAGGGCGATAGATATTACCGAAATCATCCTTTTGATGCTCTCCATTAAAATTGCCGTAGCGGGTATAATCTTTCACTAATCGATCTTCGAGAGAATGATAACTCAAGGTCACCAATCTTCCTCCTTCCACTAATGCTTCTTTCGACTGTTCTAAGAACTCTTTGATTCCATTGATCTCGTCGTTCGTTTCAATGCGGATAGCTTGAAACACTTGAGCGAGATAGCTCATCTCATTTCCTTTCGCTACTCTCTTTGCGATATCACGTAGTTCGAAAGTAGTTTCAATCGCTTTCAACTTACGCGCTTCGACAATCGTTTGTGCAAGTGTTTTAGAGTTAGTGATTTCACCATAACGACTGAAGAGTGTCTGAAGATCTTCGGCATTATAGGTGTTCACGACTGTTTTTGCAGAAACGGCTTGCGACTGATCCATACGCATATCTAAAGGCGCATCGTAACGAATGGCAAAACCTCTTTCTGCTGCATCGATTTGATGGGAAGAAATACCAAAATCGGCCAAAATACCATCTACGGGCAAGGCATCATGTAAACGCAGAAAGCGAAATAAATGACGATAGTTTGCTGCCACGAAAATGATGCGATCATCTGCAGGAACATTCTTCGCTGCATCAGCATCTTGGTCGAACGCTATCAAAGAACCATTTGGACCTAACTTTTCAAGAATCAAACGACTGTGTCCTCCTCCACCAAATGTCACATCCACATACACACCGTCGGGCTTGATTTGAAGCGCTTCAATACATTCAGAGAGCAAAACTGGAACGTGGTACATATCGAATCTTTAGAATTGGAAATCCGAAAGATCAATACCTGCACCCACCGTTTGAGAAAGCTCTGCGAATGACTCGTTTTTCTTACCATAAAGCTTGTCGTGAATTTCTTTCGACCAAACTTCAATCATATAAGCAGAGCCTTTCAACACGATATCCTTTTTGATTTTCGCTTCTGCTATCAACGACTTCGGCAATAATAAACGACCGCTATTATCAATGTGCACTTCCATCGAATGGGTTGTTGCCATACGCACATACTCACGTACTTCACGCTGTGTGTGATTCAGGCGACCCAACTTCTGCAAGAATTGCATCCAAACATTATACGGGTAAATAGCAGCATGTTCATCCGTTCCACGAGCAATCACGAAATGTCCTTGTGCGTGTTCTGGCAGCTGCTTCTTTAATGCCAATGGCAAAAGGATACGCCCTTTATCATCGAGCGTGCACTCAAAATCACCATACAAGATGGAGACTGCTTTGTTGCTATTTTTTCCCTTTTTTTCCATTGACTCCCACAAATTTGCACATACCCCCACCGAAATGCAAGTCTTTTTGTGAAAAAAGTTATCCACAAAAACCCTAAATCGCCTTCAAATGCCGATAAACACGACTGTTCACAAAAGTGGAGGGCTCGGTGGGAAAATGTGGGAATCCCGTGGAGACGGCTTATTTTTGTGACATGACAGAATCGGCTCCTTTAGTGGCAGTGGTACTCCTTAATTGGAATGGGCAGCATTGGCTAGAACGCTTTCTAGGAAGCGTTTTACAGACTAATTACCCTAACCTAAAAGTGGTACTTGGCGACAATGCATCCACCGATCACTCTGTTACCTGGACACGTACCCATTTTCCAAACGTAGAGATCATCCAAAACGATAAAAACTACGGTTTTGCTGGCGGCTATAACCGCATATTGGAACATGTAAAGGCGGATTATTACGTTTTGCTAAACACGGACGTTGAGGTGCCTGCCAATTGGTTGCAACCGATGATTGAACTCATTGAAAGCAATCCATCTATTGCAGCGGTTCAGCCTCGTTTCGTCTTGCAAACGGATAAAAGCTATTTGGAGTACTCTGGTGCGGCTGGCGGATTCACCGACGCGATGGGTTATATGTTTTGCCAAGGGCGAATATTTGACAGCTTAGAGAAAAATGAAGGACAATTTGCGGTTTCAAGGCCTATTTTCTGGGCTTGTGGCGCTTGTCTGCTTGTACGTGCAGATGCCTTCTGGCAGGTGCATGGCTTCGACGACGACTTCTTCGCACATCAAGAAGAAATCGACCTTTGCTGGCGCTTACAAAATAGCGGCTACGAAATCTACTATTGCGCCGAATCAGAAGTATATCACGTAGGTGGAGGTATGTTGCCCGCAAGCAGTCCGTTCAAAACCTATCTCAATTTTCGCAATTCGCTTTATCTCCTCTTCAAAAACTGGCCTTTAAAGACGCTTTTAATGCGTTTATTGCCACGATTAGTCCTTGACGGAGTAGCAGGCTTAAAATTCATAAAAGAGGGTAAATTCAAAGAAACCTGGGCTATCGTCAGGGCGCATTGGCATTTCTTTGCCAAGCTACCGCAACTGCTCCGTAAACGTCGTTATATTCATCACCCAGCCGACATGGATGAATTGAAGGGCTACTATCCAAAAAGTATCCTCTGGCAATATTTTGTCCGTGGTAAAAAACGCTTTAAGGACTTATACTAAGTCGAGCAAATAACGGAGCGCTAGGCGATAAGAATGCATGCCGAAGCCGCCGATATATCCCTTTGCTTTTCCAGCTAATAAATCCGTGTGGCGATACGCCTCCCTAGCCAATGTATTCGATAAGTGAACCGCTACTACCTGTACTTTACTCGCGGCGATCGTATCTGCTAGGGCTACACTTGTATGGGAATAGCCGCCACCATTGATGATAATACCAAGTGAATCACCCTCCACACCCTGTAAATAATTGATCAGCTCCCCTTCTACATTACTTTGATAGTATGCTAAGACCACGTTTGGAAACTCTTGCTTCATGCTTTCCAACAAATCCGAAAAGCTTTCATGGCCATAAATACTTGGCTCACGTTGCCCTACTAGATTTAGGTTGGGGCCATTGACGATATGCACCACTTGTTGCATTACCAATCTTCGTTTTGTTCTTTAGTAGCTTCTTGCTTTTCATTACGTAGCACAACGAAGATACTCAACTCGTACAAAGCATATAAAGGCACGGCCACTAAGAATTGGGTGAACATATCTACCGAAGGCGTGATAATAGCCGATAGGAAAAGTACAATAACGGTTGCAAAACGACGATACTGCTTTAAGAATGCGCCGCTGATTAAGCCAATTTTTCCTAAGAAATACATGACAATCGGCAATTCAAAAGCGAGCCCTGTTACCAAAACCATGCTCGTTACGAAGTCGATATACTCATCCAAGGTAGGCATGACAATTACATCATTACTAACATGATAATCGGCCAAAAAAGCGATAGAGAAAGGCGTGAGCAGATAGTAGCCAAAGGCAGCTCCCAACAAGAACAAAGAAGTGGCGTAAAAGACTACTCCTTTCGCTGCTTTACGTTCGTTTTGATATAAACCAGGTGTTAGAAAACGCCAAAACTCCCAGAAGACATAAGGTATCGCTAGCACTAAACCGAGCGTTAGGGAAATTTGAATATGCGCCATGAACTGCCCTGCCAGGGTTTGACTCATCACCTTGAAATTAGGTGGAACCACTTTTAATGAAGGCATATCCAGTTTTGTCGCTAATTGATTCATCCAGCGATAGGTAATGAAATCCGGTTTTTTAGGTCCGAATAATACGGTATCGAAGATGAAGGTCTTATTGATGAACACGAGAACACCAATAGAAAAAACGGCAATGGCGCTACGAAACAAGTGTCCTCGCAAAGCATCGATATGCTCGAAGAAGGTCATTTCTCCCCCATTTCCATTTTTGTTTCTAAATAACGACATAATTGGACTGCAAATTTCTCATAAGTTGCCGAATAACGAAAGATTCCCAAGGAATTATTTCTTAATAAAAAGTTCTTTTTCTAGCATCAGATAATGCGAAGAAACAAAAGCATTTTTGATATAGGCTTTTTCGGCGCGTTGATTCTGCTGATCCATATATAACGCGAGTTGTCGAACTCCTGCTTTTTGCGCATCCTGTTCTACTTCCGACAGTAAAGCATCAAATACGCCTTGTCCGCGAAATTCAGGCAAAACGTATACACTTTGTAACCACCATTTCCAACAGGCGCGCCAATCGCTCCATTCTTGGGTAATCATCAAGGCGCCAACCAATTCTCCATTGCGTTCTGCCATATAATAGATCCCTTTGTTAGTATCCAAAAGCACCGCCTTTACCCCTTCTAGCGCGATATGCGTATCGAGTGCTAAAGCCTCCGACTCCAAAGCGTTTGCGACATTAAACTTCGCCAGTAGAGCAGCATCTGTATTTTGCGCTTTGCGTATAATCAGTCCTTTCATTGCTCCAAAATACAATAAAATTATTAGCCATAAATGACACTAAGTATCATTTTAAGGTTTAAATTTGAATACAATCCTCGAATATGAAAAAACTACTTTTACCCGTTTTATTGATAGCTGCCTTTTCGCTTAGTTTTGTTCAAGCGCCTAGTGGCGTTTATAAGCAAGCACTCGATTTAATCGCTCAGATGAAGGAAACGCAAGCCTATCCTTTATTACTAGATGCGGCAGCAAAAGAGCCTAAGAATGTAGATGTTTTATGCGACCTTGCCTATTATGCAGCGCGTGAAGGCAATCGCCAAAAGGATACGAAAGCACGGGACAAAAAATTTATTACTTCCAAATATTATGCAGAGCAAGCTGTTAAGTTAGCCCCTAATAATGCCGAGGCGCAATATGTGTATTCCGTTGCACTAGGTCGTATGGCACTAGTGGCTTCTTCTAGCGAGAAGGTGAAAATGAGTCGTCAGATTTACGAAGTGATTCAAAAAGCTTTGAAGCTCAACCCAAATCATGCAGGTGCTTGGCACGCTTTAGGAAAATGGAATTATGAAGTATGTGAGCTTAGTTTCGTAGAGAAGGCAGCCGTTGATTATCTATTCGGAGGCTTACCGACAGGCGACATGAAAACAAGCTTGAATGCCTTCAAGAAGAGCATTGCATTGAACCCAGGTATGATGATCTATCGTTACGACTATGCGGTTGCATTAGAAGCAAACGATCAAGAGAAAGAAGCGATCGCGGTTATGAAGCAAATTCTTAGCATGAAGCAAATCACGCAAGACGATGCTGGCATCCAAGCGGATGCAAAACGTATGATCGATAAATGGTCGTAATAAAACCTTAAACGCTTGCTGGCACTTGGATATTCAATAACATATCCTTCACCATGCCTTGCAAGTCGTACTGCGGTACCCAACCCCAATCATTCTTAGCCCATGAGCCATCGATACTTCCTGGCCATGAATCAGCAATTGCTTGACGGAAATCAGGCTTATAATCGATGGTAAAATCAGGAATCTCTTGTTGAATAGCGATAGCTAATTCAGCAGGTGTAAAGTCAATTCCTGTGATATTGTAAGAATGACGGATACTCAACTTATCTGCCGGAGCATCCATCAATTGCAAAGTTGCACGGATTGCGTCAGGCATATACATCATCGGCAAACGCGATTCTGCATTCAAGAAGCAAGTGTATTGTTTAGTCTGTTTAGCCGCATAGAAAATTTCCACCGCATAATCCGTTGTTCCTCCACCAGGCGCCGACTTATAACCGATCAAACCTGGGTAGCGAATACTGCGCACGTCCAAGCCTTTCTTTTTAAAGAAATAATCACACCATAATTCACCTGCATATTTGCTCATCCCATAAATGGTAGTTGGCTCAATTACTGTTTGTTGAGGCACATTCGCTTTCGGAGTCGTTGGTCCGAAAACCGCAATACTACTTGGCCAAAACAATTTTTTCACCCCACGGCTCACACACAATTCCATCACTTCAAAAAGTGAATTCATATTCAAATGCCAGGCTGGCACACCAATTCTTTCCGAAGTGGCCGACAACAAAGCTACTAAGTGATAAACTTGCGTTACGTTGTATTGATCCATCACTTCTGCAATGCGCTTTGGATCACTGACATCAATTGTTTCAAAAGGACCCGATTCCATTACTATGGGTGCTGCGGCGCGGATATCTGAGGCAACCACATTCGCGCCTCCATGAGCTTTTCTCAATTCCATGGTCAATTCTGTTCCAATCTGCCCGCCGGCACCTAGTATTAAAATCGTCTCGCTTTGCATAGGTGGTAATAATTTTATTATAACGAAGATACAGCAAAATGCCTTTTCTTTTCCTTTCTGAATTGTGAACTGATACTAAAGTTCGGTGGATTGTTTAATTTCGTGGGCAATTCAATGAAACTACTCGCTCGACTATATATCTACTATTTCTACACAATAATGGCTTTGCTATTTTTTGTGTTTATGCCACCGATTTATTTATTCTGTACTTGGGAGGCGACTTATCCTATCGTGCAATTTTTGCGCGTTTGGTGGGCCAAAATATCTATGTTCTTTGCGGGCTATTTCTATAAAGCAGAATGGGGAGAAAATATTGACAAGAAGAAAAACTACGTCGTTGTATTTAATCATACGTCTCACCTCGATATCGTCTTGGCTTTTGCTGTATTAGAACCGATGCTCGTGCGATTTATGGCGAAGGCTGAATTAGCAAAGATTCCATTGTTTGGAAAATTCTTCCGCACGATTGATTTCTCGGTACAACGTGATGATGCGCAGGATGCGAAGAAAGCGTTTGGCAGAGCAGATGAAGCACTTGATAAGGGCTACTCTATTGCTATTTCTCCAGAAGGAGGCACTTCAAAAAACCCACCTAATCTTCGCAATTTCAAAAGTGGCGCCTTTCGCCTTGCGATACAACATCAAGTTCCGATATTAGTGCTTACGATGTACGACAACTGGCGCATTATGCCAAGCAACGGCGTTGCCAAAGGGCCACATATCAGCAGAGTAAAGATTCATACGCCGATAGAAACAAAAGGAATGAAATTGGAAGACTATAGAAGTCTTTCAGACAAGGTGTATCAATTAATGCAAACAGATTTACAAGAAGCATTTCCAAAAGAAATGCAAGCGGATTAAATTGCTAAAACCCCAGGAAGCTCTACTAAAGGGATGTTGACACAATTCTTCAAACTGATGCTATCTGGCGGAAATACGAATTGTTTATCATAAATCTGCTCTCCTTCATAGAAGCTTACCCAATAGGTATTTTCCAAGA
>JACCDW010295897.1_pt1 | contig 26977 bp, 30 predicted proteins | sample 7449781 | NCBI WGS metagenome assembly JACCDW01 (sample SAMN15323449, study PRJNA562643) | freshwater metagenome | isolation source: river surface water | place: USA:Blue River Watershed | collected 2017-08-18
CCCGTTAAATGACGGTCTTCAGAACATTGTACTTGGAATACTAGCCGCTTCATTAACAAACGCAACAATAAGTAAATTTTCAAACGAATCTAAACAAACAGAATATGGTGACGAGTCAACAGGCGCTGAAGAAATATGGTCAGCCGAGTCCGAGCAACCCGAACCTAGTCCTATGGGACGTTCCAGCAGAACTAGAAATCGGAATAATTCCTAAAAGAATCTATTGTAACAAAGATATGATTGCGCCACTAACGGCTGCATTCAAAGCTCTTATATCTACAGGATGTGTTACAGAACTTAAAACTTGGGACGGGTGTTTTAACATCAGAAAAAAAAGAGGATTGTCTTCTATGAGCCTTCATTCGTGGGGTCTGGCAATTGATATGAATAGCTGGGCTAACCCGCTAGGATTAAATAGGCAACAAATTATTGCTAAAGGTTTAACTCCATTTAGTGAAGAATTTCTTGATTGCTTTAGGAAAAACGGATTTGATTGCGGCGCAGATTGGAAATCTCGTCCAGATTTTATGCATTTTCAATTATCAAAGATATGAGGTATTTAATCGTAATAATCGCCGCATTTTTGCTGCTATTGGTTTCTTGTAAGCGACCACAGAGTACGTACTCTTCTAAGGAAACTGTACGTATAGATACGTTCTTTCGCTACAAGGAAGTTATTAAAACACTTCCACAGAAAGATTCAATTATTATTTATAACCCTTGCGATAGTCTGGGTATTATTAACCGATTCTACGCGCAAATATCAATCCCTAATGGCAAAGTTGAAATACAAAGTAAACACAATAAGATTGTGGCAACTGTTAGGAGTGATGGTTCTACGTCAACGTTGGACTCCGTACAAGTCAGTTCAACTAAGAAAGACTCTTCTACGGTGGAAAAAGTCGTTGTAAAAAATATTATACCCTCGTGGATAATTATAGTTCTATTTATTGAAACTATGATTATTTTGCTTTACCTTTATTTCAAGTTAATATTTCCTAGATAATGGCAAAAGCAATTGCAACGGCGACATTCAAACCTAAAGCGAAAAAGAACAATAAAGGGGTTCACGCTAAGACAAAGTCATCGTCATCAAAGAGTTCCAAAAACTATAAAAAGCCCTACAAGGGGCAAGGAAAATAATGGAAGCAACGAATAATTTGTCATTAGCCTTTATCCAACAGCAGGAATTGGCTATTGAAGATAGATTGCAATTATTACTTGATACGCTTGAAGCTATTAAGGATTCATCAGCACCGACATTTGAACTTCAACTTAAAATTATATCTAAGATTGAAGATTTAGTAGACGAACTTTAGTTGTTGTTTAGTTTGTTTTGTTTAAGAACCCCTGACCAAAAATAGTCGGGGGTTTCTTTTTAAATAATTCTTAATTATTTTTTCTATCTTTGATACAAAATAAATCATTCACAGGATGGCTATATTAATAAAAGATGCGCACGATTTTATTCGGATGCAAATCAAAAAGAATAAGATGGGCTTTATCTCTCCTGAAGATATAGACCGCGCTATTAATCGTGGTGTATCTGACTGGATGAGTGCCGTTGTATATAAGTATAAGAAGACAGGAAAGTATTCATACGACCATTTATTTGTAAAAAGAAAAGATTATGCAGTAACTAGCTCAAATGCTGGCTTAATGGATATGCCAACAGATTATACTGAGGCTCTTACGGTTTACGTAATGAATAATGGAGTCTTAACAGAAGGTACTATTTATTCTTGGGATGAGTTCTTAGAGATTCAGAACAGTAGCATATTAGCTCCTAGTTTGTCTTATCCAACTGCTACTATTTACGTATCTGAGGCTGGCACTCCTAAAGTTCAATTTAAGCCAAGTCCACCTTCAGCAGGAACTACATATACATATACGTTAGTTTATATGAGAAAGCCTGCGGCTGCTGTTTATAAATATACTGTATCAGGTACAACAGGGGCTATTGCTTATGTTGATTCTGGCTCTGTAAATATTGATGTTGATGACAGATACTTTTCTGATATCCTTACTCGCGCCTTGATGTACTTAGGAATTAGCTTAGGTGATGCTAATACAGCGTCAACAGAACAGATGAAAGACAATAATCAAAAATTTGACGAGCGATAATGACAACTAAGAATATACTTGCCGAGCAGATACAAAGATTGTACGCTCGTTTTATTGACAAGGACAACGTATCAGACGTAATTGATATCCGCGAGATTAAGTTGTTGCTTGCTCAGTCAATCAATAAGATATTAAAATTACAAGTATCTGAATCATTTAAGGCTGGTCAAATTGATGTCCCTAAGTGCAATTTACTTGAATACACTTGTGCTGTGACATCGGAGTCGGGCAATAATCGCTCATACATCACGTTGCCTGCAATTCCATTAACTCTTCCTTTGGATATGGGTATATGGTCTATTGCCGCTTCCAATGCCGCTTTAACCCCGTACATTCCAATTCCAGCACAAGACATTATTGTATTTCAAGGAACAAATGTTTCAGCTCTTGAGCAGCAGGTAGGATACTACGTTCAAGGCAAAAAGGTTTATTTCACAAAAGATATTACGTTATCAGCAAACGGCTCGATAACATCTGTAATTGTTAATCTACTTGTTTCCGACTTTAGCCAAATTGGAGATAATGACTTATTGCCTATTTCGCCAGAAGTAGAAGCGGTTGTTATTGAAGATGTATTAAATGCAATTAGCGGTGGCAAGGTTGCTCAAATTGAATTACAGACTAAACAAAGTCAGCAGCAGTAATGAAAACTAAATCATTAAATACCATAGTAAGAGAGGCGTTGTTAGACAACAATCTCCCTTTGCATTATTACTCAAGATACTTGCATCACGGCTTACGTATTGTAGACGAATTATCTATGGACTTTGATATGGGTAATATCAAAATGGTAGAGCTTGATGTAACTTCTTATCAGCGCGCTATCTTGCCGTCTGACTTTGTTGACTTTATTGACGTTTCTGCTAAACACGGAGAGCGTTTACTTCCTATGGAAAGAGAGCGCACTCTCAATAAAAACTATAACTACGATGACGAAGGAAATAAAATTCCTTACGAGTCGTCTATTAGCATTAACTACGATGCAGAGATTAACTACAACTTAATTTCTGGTAGCAATAATATGAATACTCGTGGAGAACTTGTTGGTCGTTATTACGGACGCAAGCGTTTCCCTAAGTTGACATTTGATATTGACACGAAGAATCAAGAGATTGTATTTAGCAATGGAATGATTTTGACTAAGGTTACTTTAGTCTATATGACTTCAGCAGTATCTCGTTCTTCAGCAAACGTAGTTACGCCTTACGCAACAGATGTTGTGGTAAACTATATCAATATGATGGCTGCTAAGGCAGAAGGTTCTACATTAGGTAAATTCCAATTAGCAAAACAAGAGTTTGAGAACTCACGCAGAAAGTTCCGTGCTAGAATGAATGCTATGGATTACGCTGAGATTATCGGTGCAATCAGAAATGGTATTTACGGTAGCGTTAAGAACTAACATTTAACAAGGCTCATTTTAACAATTAACAAATGGCGAAGGTAACTCTCAGAGCATCAGGAGGTTTGAACTCAGATACAGACCCAAACAATTTACCAGAAGGAGATTATGTTTCTGCAAATAACATCGTTTTTGATGCAGGTAAAGATGGTGGAGCTGGGGCGATAAAGATGATGGAGTCAATTAAAGCTACAGGTGTAACTTTTACTGAGACCATAAAGGCAACATTCTTAAATAGCGATGGAGTTATTTATGTTTTAGGTAGAGCTGCATCAAATGGTTCTACAGCTTCTATATATAAGATACCTGCGACATTAGATAGCAAAACTCTAGTAGTTACATATACTCACGGGATTACAACGGATTTCGTACCTGACTTAAAAGTAGTCGGGACATCTATTGTTTGGAACTATGCTGAAGAGGGTACTCCTTTGTCATTCTCATTGTCAAGAACATTTGGAAGCACAATTCCCTTAACAGATTTAAAACTACAAAAGAAGACTCCTAATAACGTATATACAATTACCAAGAATATTGGAACAGGCATTACTTTATTGGAGGCTACCGACTTTCAATTTGCATCAAGATACCAATACGACACAGGAGAGTATTCTGCTTTAGGGGCTTACTCTCAGATGTTCAAGGGGGAAAAAGGCACGGCTAGCTATACATTTGCTTATTCATTCTCAGGAGTTCCTACATACGTTACAACATTAGAAACCTATGTTCGATTTGGGAATAATGGAACTTGGAGAAGAATTGATTCTCGTGCGAAGACAGAAACAACTAGCCTTGTTTGGACAGGTCAGATTTATGAAAGCCTTGATGTAATTACAACGGGTAAGCCATTTGATGCTGTACCTGTAAACGCAAAGCATATTGAGGTTGCTAAGAACAGAATATTCTTGGCTAATATCAAAGACGACTATGATATTACTGCTGGCACAAATCTAGATTTTACTTTAACTGAAGCTTCAGGATATGCTTTAGATTCTGGGACTTATACTAGCTACTTAGGCACAGGGAAGTCTTCAACAAGTTCTGAGACAGGAACGTATTATAAGCCATTTGCTAACGACTCAACATACGCTATTGGATTAGCTTACTATGATGAGGCAATGAAGACTCGCGGCGTAGAAAAGTATATTAAGTTTAGAACAGGTAAGTTTGCTCTACCCATCCTACCAACAATTAATGTTGGGTTAGGTGCTTCTTGGGCTAAGCCTAGCTGGGCAAAGTATGCACAATTGGTATATACTAAGAATATATCGAAAGCTTACATTTACGAAGGATTTGCTAGTAATATCTTTTTCCAGCTTACTCAGACAGAAACAAACGCGGTAACAAAAGAGGTTACAACTTTGAATGTTGTTAGTCAGTCTGTAACAAAAGACCAGCTTAAAAACGTAAAGTATTTTGCAATTGATTTAATGGGAATGTTTAGAGCAAACTCTATTTACACATTCCAAGTTGGAGACAGAATCTCAATCAATACACCTAATGGATTACTTGATTTAGATATTGTTGCTCAGGATTCAAACATTGTTTATTGTAATTACTCAGGTATTGAGATGACAAATCCTGAGATACCTAATCCTGCTAATCTTTACTTTGAGATTTATACTCCTAAGCAAGAGCAAGAAGAAGATAACTTATTGTTTTACGAGTATGGCAACCTAATCGATATGGATGCTGCTGGTTGGGCTGCTGGTGCAACAGTCGGGATATCTGGAGCTGGAACAGTTAATAATAATAAGCTGATTGGAGATATGGTGTTCAGTAAAATTGAACTGCCTGTTTATTCTACAGCTCCATTTTTGTATAATACACAAAAAACAGTTCCTGCTGATATTACAGAGGATGTAGTTACCGTAGTTAACGGTATTACGACTCAGACGATGACTAGCTCATTAACTAATAATGGAACAGCGTCGCCAATTAAATACAGCCCAATTTTAACGATTCCGTCAGGAACAAACGGAGACGGAGCAAGCTTAACATCAACTGCTGACGCATTCAAGGTTTCAGGCTTTTACGATATTGGAAACCAAGACCCAAGTGTAAATAAGATGACAATTCAGTTCAATCTTATTTCAACAAACAACTTGGCTATATCGGGAACAAGCGCATCTATGACTTGGACTTTAAATGCTCAAGTCTATAGAACACCTTATAACAACAAGGACAATAAATACGAGCCTAGCGAAGCATTTGGTTCAGTATTTCCTGTTGATACTAGAACATTCTCTTCAGCAACAAGTGGAGAGACTGTACCTATTACAGCTATAAAGGAAATTAATCTTAGTCCAGATATTAAGAAAGACATATCGGCAAACGATAAGTTTTCAGTTGAGTTAACATTGACGTTTAATGCAGATGGAGAGGTAGGTGCAGCTTCGGTAGTTATTGCTAAACAAAGCTCTTCTACTTACGGTATGGTAATTACGCTAAACGGAGACAGAACAGCTCCAAAAGTAATTACTACTTACAATAGCAACTCAGAGGTTTCTGCGACAAAGTCTAAGTTCTTGATTAGAAGCATTTCGAATGCTATCGATAATAAAGAATGGAATACATCGTCAGGAAAACCTTCACTTGAAGTTAAAGCTATTGTGTCTCCACGTAGAACTCAGTCTATTCGTTACTCAGGCAATTACGTTGCGGGAACAAAGGTAAATAACATTAACTCATTCTTTGCGTTAGACAGCAACGATGTGCCTATTGAGAATGGAGAAATTACTTCATTGCAACGTGCATCAAGACTACAAGGAAATGGCGCAATGATGATTGTCCTTTGTGAAAAGGAGTCTGCATACATTATGCTTGGAGAGCAAGAATTGTCACAAGGTAACAATACCAGCATTCGCTCTTTGACAGCAAATATGATTGGTACTATCAGAAATTTTGGTAATAATCTAGGTATGCTTACAAAGCAGTCCGTGATGAACTACAAAGGTATGATTTGGTGGTGGGATGATTTTAACAAAAAAGTTGTCAAATACACTCCAGATGGATTAGAGATTGTTAGCGATATTTTTACTCGCTCTTTATTTAGAAATAAGTCAGGTGCGGCAAGATTCTGTTATGACTCTTTCTATAATATGGCATTCGTAGCTATTGGTTCTGATACGCAGTCTATGGGATTCTCAGATAACCTTAAGCGATGGATTGGAGCATACGACTTTGTTCCAAACTTTGGTGAGTCTTATGGAGATAGAATGATTCTATTTAAAAATGGAGCAGTGTATCGTTCTCTTGAAAGCGGTTCTAAAAATGATTATAACTCATTCTTAGGGGCTTCAGGAGTTAATGGCAATATTTCATTTATCTTAAATAGTCGATTCCCAGTCAATCCGTTGAACGTGGCTGTGTGGCACAATATGAATGTTATTGATTGGAATAAGGCGGCTGACGTTGACGGGACAAGAAACTTTGTAAAAGATAATCTATTGCAGATTGATATTACAAATGAGAACAATCAAGCTACTTTAATCAGAGAAGGTAACTTTATTGTAGAAGATAATAGACTTTACGCGCACGTTATGCGTGACACTAATACCCCTAATTTAGATAACCCATTAATTCAGGGCGACTACATTGTTGGGTATCTTAATAAATTTGTTGTAACTTTAAAAGACAAAACTCAGAATATGCGAATTAATTCGATTGACGTTGAGGTTGCGTCTGTATCAGGACATTCGTAAATTAAAATAAAATGGCAGGATTAGACACATTAATGCAAGGACTCAACCCAGTTGGAGTGGGGTTAAATGTATTAGGAGGAGTCGCTAATATTGTTGGCGCTATTGGTCAAAAGAAAGAAGCTAAGAAACAGCTTGAGGCTCAAAGAATGTTTGGGAACACTCAGCGTGCAGCTTTAAAAGAAGGTTATGCTGACTTAATTTCTCAAGCTAAAGGATTGCCTACATATCAGGCTGACATCACTAAATACGTACAAGCTCAACAAGAAGCTGAAAAGCAAAAGTTGATGGCTAGTGGTGGTGGTCGTGTAGCTGGTCAAGCTATCGCTGAAGAGCAAGCTCGTCAAACAACAGCTAATACCTTAGCAGCCGCACAGAGAGGCGCTCAGTCAGGCTCTGATTTATTAACAGCAGCTTTGATGGGTCAACAGCAAGAAGGCGCTCAGATGCAAAATATTCAGGCTCAGTCAATGCAACAACGTCAACAGATGGAATTGCAAGCTCAACAGAATTATTTGCAGTCATTAGGTCAAACGGCAGCAGCTCAAGCACAACAAGCTGGTATGCAATTTCAATCAGAATCTCAAAGAGCAAATCAAATATTAGGGTTGGGTCAAGAAAGACTTGGTCAATCAATGAATCTTGAGCAAAATTTATTTCAGTCAGAGCAAGCTAAGGCGGCTGCTTTAGCACAGGCTCAAGCTGCAATCTATTCAGGTATTGGAGGAATTGCTACTGGTATTGGAGGTGGATTAATGCAGATGCAGGCTCAAGCTAATCAAATGCAAACATTGAAGGATATTTATAACCCACCACAAAGTATTGAATCACTTCGTTCTGCACAAGGAGATTATGAAAAAATGATGTTATTGAATAGTGCAAGACCAGCGGCTGGAATACCATTAAAAGCCGCTACAGCATATTCAGGAAATGGTTTTTCTTTTTATAATCCAACATTGGGACAGGGAAATTTTTCAAGTCTATTAAATCCACTTGCACCTAAATAATATTATGGCAGACTATATATATAATCCAGCAGAAAGTATTAAGCAAGGATTCCAGCAAACGCAAGCTGGGTTAGGTAACATATTTGCTCAAGTGATTCAGCAACAACAGCGTGACTATACGTTGGCTGAGTCTGCGTTCCAAAATATTGAAGCCTTGAAAAAGGATGTTAATATTTTTGGTCAAAAGAATATTACAGCAAAATCTAACGAACTATTAAAGCAGGCAGGCTCAGCTATCTTAAAAGATGGCAAGCTAGACTATTCTAAGCTAGGAGAAATTCGTCAAGGCATTTCCGATATCAAAGACCTTAAAGCAGGTTACGATGTGGGAGCTAAAGAATATGAGCGTATGCTTCAATTGGGTATTGCTAATAAAGACAACCTTGTAAGCTTTGAGAAATTCTACAAAGACTTATCAGCTAAGATGGCTGACGAGAATCTTGTTAAGAATCCTCAAGACTTACAGCGTGCAATGGCTGATACTTATGCAAATAATCTTGATGACAATAAAATGTTCATCAAGTCTTATTCTAGCGCTAATCCATTAGAAAAAACTGTAAAAGATATTGTTGACCCAAAAACAGGTGCTTTAATGCGCGTAGAAGGTCAAGTTCCTAAAGGGTGGTCTATTGGGGCAGATGGAAAGGTTGTTCCTAAAGCACCAATCACTACAGTAGTTAATGGGCAAACGGTTACAATGGATTATGCTGACCAAGAGTTAGCTAGACTACAAGCAACAGACCCAGACTTGCTTGCTACAATGAAAAAGAAAGCAGGTTTTGCAGGTACAAATATGAGCGATAAAGATATCGTTAAATTCTATATTGATAACAAGGTTGTTGCTCCAGTTAGCGCTACTCAAGTTCGTTCTGCTAAACAAATTGAGGCTGAAGGACTTCAGGTTGATAAATTGAAATTTGATGTTGAGAATGCGCCAAGAGAGCTTGCTTTAAAAGAGCGCCAAGCGCAAGCATCAATTAATTCATCTAACGCGTCTGCCGCATACTACAATGCTCAAACAGATATGTTAAAGACAGGTGGTTCTCAAGCAGGAATGTATTCAGATAAGCTTTACGACCCAACATTTAAAAAGAACGTACAATACAATGCATTCCCATTACAATTAGAGACGCCTACAGCAATAAAGTTGAAAAATGGTAAAGAGACAAGTGCAATTGTTTCAGATGTTGCTATTGGAGATAATGGTCAAATTTACGCTAAGGTAGCGGTTGGTGGGGCTAATAAGAGAATTGTTAAGGATAAAAAGAATATGACTGCTTATCAGTTTCATATGATTGACCCTATTTCTGCTCCCGCATTTTTGCGTGATATGAAAATTGCCGCTAACAGTAAAGGAGATAAAAATACAAAAGCCAATGCATTAGCTGCTATTCAAAATATAGAGAGTACATTTAATCAACTAAAAGGCAATAGAGCTACTGGAGCTGCTAAGCCTAAAAAATACGGTATATATAAAGGTTTCGATTTAGATGTACTTATCAATAATAAAGATAATCAAGGTCAATCAGTAGATGCGATTAAGGCAGCTATTGACGCTCAAAATCAATAAAAATAAAAACCCAAATAATGGCTAAAATTAATCTAAATGTAGAAGGCGCTTTTGTTGGAGATAAGCCTAAAATCAACTTGAATGTAGAAGGCGCTTTTGTTGGGGATTCTACTCAAAAAAAAAATCCAGACCAAAACGATATGGCATCCTCTGGGGTGAAACCTTTATCGGATGGGAAAGAGGAAGAGGGTTGGTTTACGTCAGCATTAATGTACGCGCCAAGAGCATTAAAAGGAATCCCCGAAGGCTCTTGGAATAAAATAATTGACGAGGGGATTGGATTGACAAGAGAGCTTTTCGTTAACTTGCTTCCTGATAAGTTTGTTGCTCCTAAGAAAATGTCTTTTGACGAAAAGCTTAGATGGTATGAGTCTTCATTTGCTCCTATGGTTGAAAAGCAAAAGGCAACAATAAAAGGTAATGCAAATATCTTAGATGAAGAAGGTCTTAGACTTCCTGACCCTGAAGCTTTTGGCGCTGCGCTTGGTGAGCAGTTAATGCAAATGCAAAGAAACACAAATATGGGTGGTATGATATTAAACCACTTATCTTTTGCAGAATCAAATTACCAAGAGGCAAGACAAAGAGGTATAGACCCTACAAAGTCTTATTTTGCTGGTCACGCATTAGCTCTTACCGAAACTTTGATTGATAAGTATTCTGGTATTGATAAAAGAGTTGACAATTTTGTTTCTGGTAAATTAGGAAAGATTGCTTCGGATGAAGCTATTGACCAGATAATTAAACTTGGAATTAAGTCAGATGCATTTGAAGAATCAGTAAAAACTTCAGGCGGATTACTTAAAAACTTGCTAACAAAAGGCGCTGCTCCAGAAGCTATTTCTGAAGGTATTCAGCAAATTGTTACAACAGGAGAAAAGCAACTATTTGATATCTATCAAAAAGCCACAAATCAAGTTGATGAACAGGATAAAGACAAAAAAGGTCAATTTGGAGCTGATGTCTTTTCGATGCAAACTGTACGAGATGTAGCTAACTCTTCATTTATGGGAGGGCTTATTGGTTCAATGGGATACTCGCTTACTGCATCTGGAGATTTTAATCCTACAATATATGCCACTCTACAAAGAGAGTATAACGAAAAAGGCAAACAAGGTCTTTCGACTGCTATTGAAAATGTAAAAACTGGGATAACAAAGGCTTCAGAAGCTGGCAAGTTAACTCCAGAGCAATATAATGCCGCATTACAAAATGTAGATAAAATTGCTAATAACGTATCAACTTTTGAACAGAACTCGAAAATAGACCCTTATTCTCGTTATTCATTATTCAATATAAATGAGAATTTGATTCCTATGGTATCTAATGGTATTTCAAAGGATTTAGCTCAAATGGCTATTCCTGTAGAAATGCCAACTGCACAACAGATAGATGAAGATATTGCAAATGGAAATATTACAACTGTATCATTTGACAAAGTAAGTGATATCCCCGATTCATTTAGAAGTTTTGCGGAAGTAGCTGAAGACGAGAATGGCAATAAGATTATTCAGTTTGCTGTACCTAATTCAGTTGCACAGGCTCATACAGATAATCAAATGGCAGTTCAGACATTAATGAACAATCCGCTATTTGCTGTAAAATCTTTGACTGATAACAACCGAGTAGTTACTATTGAAGATTTAGAGAATATTGGATTAGGTGGAGGTCAAGTATTTCCTAGTTCATCTCAACAACTTCAATTTAAAACTAAATTTGAAGAGAATAGACCAGCTATAATTAATGGATTAAAAACTATTAATTATTTAAAGTCGGTGGCTAACCAAGTAAAAGATACAGGTAAAGCTCCAGACCCGACTATGTTTAATCAAGCATTAAGTAATATTGGGAAGTTCAATACAGGGGATACTGTGTTCTACAACAATACTGCTCACAAGATTCTTGGAACATCACCTGACGGACAGAAATTAAAGTTATCGGGTATTCAAGAGCAAGTTGACGCCTCCTCAGATAACCTTAAAACTCGTAAACAGGTAGAGCAAGCAACTGAAGAGCAAGTTGCTCAGGCAGAAACTGCTCCTACTGAGCCAACTCCTACTGAAGCTCCTACGTCACAAGAAGAGATGGTAGCAACCCCTACTGTGGAAGAGCAAGTTGTTGAGCCAGCTCAGAAAACAATTGGAGATGCTGTATATGAGTTAACTCCTTATGTATATCAAGGTAAAACAGGAAGATTGCAACAGCAGTCTAATGGCTTAGTTACTTTTGAAACTAAGGATAAAATCTATGAATTAGGAAACATTGAAGATATCAAGGATAAGACTTTAGCTGAATGGGATATTGTTCAGCAAGAAATGTCTACCGATAAAAACTTCTCTGTCACTATTGATGGTAAGCAATTTACTAACAAGAATCAGAATCCATTTTCTGCTATCACATACGATGAGAACGGAGATGCTGTATCTGTTAAATTGCAAGACGAGAGAGGTAAGACTAAGGTTATTAAAGGAACGCGCGCACAACTTATTGATGCACAATACAAAGAAAGAAAAATATTAAATGAATCTACAGATGAACAACTTAACGAAATCGAACAGCAGGTTACAGCAAGAACAGAGGATATCGGAAATGCTGAACAAGCTCCCACTGGAGGACAGGTTAAGCCTGTTGAACCAGCTTTCACAGAAAAACAACGAGAGCGAAAAAGAGCAATCGACGAAGTTGCCAAACGACTAGCGCAAGAATCTGATAATTCTAAGAATACTAAAGAGGCTATTGCTAACATATCAGCATCTTTATTTAAGGCAGGAATAAATGTTGAGTTATTGACTACTCAACAAATAAAGGACAAGTATAATACTAACGCTGAGCAAGGATTCTTTATCTCAGATAAGGGGACTATTGTAATTAACAAGAATGTTGTCGAGAGCGAATGGGGTAAGACAATCGTATTCCACGAAGGTACTCACCCTATTATTAACATTATCAGAAACACTGACCCTAAGACGTTCAAGCAATTGGTTAGTGCTATTCGAGATATGCGCTCGACTAATCCGACTATCGATTCTATCATTAAAAGCATTGAGGCTAATCCTAATTATAAAGGAGAGTTTACGCAGAATGACGAGATTGTAGTAGAAACAATTGCGCGGATTGCAAGTGGCAAACTCAAGTTAAATGATATACCTAAAACACTTAGTCAAAAAATCAAAGACTTAATCAATAAGATTGGTAAAGTTCTTGGATTCAAGCAAGTAATCAGAGATAATAACGATGTCGCATTCGTTAAGCTTGCTAATCAAATTAGTGATGTATTAAATGCTGGTCGTGATATTGCTGAGATTGTTGGGGAGGCGAATATTGGCAAGTTTGCTAATACAGATACACAAATGCGTGTTAACGAGGTTTTTGAAGGGATATTAGACCAACTAGGCATTTCTGCTGCAAAAGAATCTAAAAAAGGAGTTACTAATTATGGCGTAGCTAGTGCATTAAACAAATACTATAATGAGAAATTTGAAAAGCTTGCTGTTGATGATTTCAGTGAAAATGCATTAAAAATTGTATCTGACTATGCTACCGATGAGGTAATTTTTGCAATGCAGAAATTTGGAGATAAATCGGGTAAAGGATGGTATACAGATGATTTCTCAAATGCTGTAGATAAATTGTCAGAAATATATCCTGCAATTAAAGAAAAAGAAGATGTAAGAGAAGTTGCTAATATTATAATTGCTATTGCGTCAAACTCAACTGACGTATCAACCAATTTGATGCGTGTTGTTTATGGATTAGAACAATATCAAAAAACAGGGAAAATTCCTTCTGATATTGGAACAGGTAAAGCAATGGCAGCTATTGCAACTACGATAAATAGATATAATAGACTTTTAGAAACATTTGACAATAATCCTGTTAAAGTAAAGGAGTTTTTACAAACAATTAGACCAATATCTGAATCTAAGCAAGCTATAGTTGAACACTTAGGAGTTGGTTCTTTTGCGCAAGTTTTAAAGTCTGATTATGCTACAAATCCAGATTGGGCTGATAACGAAGTATTACCTACTTCAATTATTATTTTTGGACCAAAAATTGGTGCATTCTACTCTAACTTATCTGGATTAGGTGGGACTCCTACTATTGATAGATGGTGTATAAGAACTATGTTTAGATATCGCGGAGATATGCGAGCAAAGGTTCTTGATGTTGATTTAAATAAATTTATCGAAGCAAATAATCTTCAAGGGCAGGCTAAGGCTAACGTACTAGCTGTAGCTGAAGCTCACGCAAAGGAATTTGATAGATTATTAGGAGCAAGAGGTGCTTACGCATCATTAACCAAAGAGCAAAGAAATGCTGAAATGGCTAAATACAGAAAGGGTAAAGAAATTTACTCTAAATCTGCTGACGTTGTAAATGATATCAAGGATGGACTAACTGATGAAATTAAAAATAAAGCTCAGTTTGCTAAAGACTTTAGAACTTTTACAAAAAATACATTTGAAAGAGTTCAGGAAAACATACTTGAATCAACAGGAGAAAAACTAGATATTTCTGATATTCAAGCTATTTTATGGATATACGAAAAAAACCTATTTGGATTCTTAGGTGTAAAACAGCGTGAAGATGCCACTTATTCATCTGCCGCAAATAGAATAATATCTTCAATTAACAACGGGAACGTATCATTAAATGATGTTGTCAATGGTAAAGCAAAGCTTGCCGATATGAAACTTGATGGTATTGTTGAAGAAGGAGCAATGGGAGACCAATACCTTATTAATGAAGAAGATTATAAAAATGGCATAGATGCAAATAAAGGAAGTACAAATATAGAGGTTCAATTCTCCGACATTGACAGAAGCGAACGCTTAGCTCCAAACGGGAAGCCATCTAACTTAAATGAGTATCAATACAATGCTGTAAGAACGCCTGAATTTAAGGCTTGGTTTGGAGATTGGGAAAATGACCCTGAGAATGCATCTAAGATAGTTGATGAGAATGGTGAGCCGATGGTTATGTATCACGGAACATCCAAAGATAAGGACTTTGATTCATTCAAAATAGGTGACAGGGGGGCTTGGTTTAGCAGTTCACCAGCCGAAGCATCTAGTTACGCTTCAAGCAATGATAGTCAAAAAATGAAATATGATTTTGACTCTCGTAAATACATTACAACAAATACCTCATCACGCGTAATTCCTGTATTCTTAAATATTAAAAATCTTCAAAAGCAAGAGGACTTAGATAGCAATCTACTCGAAGAATATAGAAAAGCGGGAAGTAAGAGTTATCGAAATGCGCAAAAATATTTATTTAGCGCAATAAAATATAAGAACAAAAACGTAGAGGGCTTTGCTTTTGATACAAAAGAAGCTGGAGCAGCATTTAACTATGCACAAGTTATTGTATTATTTGACGGCAAAAGCATTGAGCAGAAGGATGGAACTTACAAATGGTTTGGGAATGAGGCAAATGTTAAGTCAGCCATAGGAAGCAAGTTCTCCCCAACGAATCCTAAGATTCAAATGTCAGACATTGACCGCACATACACTCCAGAAGGAACTGTAGCTGACGCTGGTATGACAATGCAAGAGCGTGAGGCTTGGAAGGAGAAAAATAAGGTTAATCAAAAGCAAGTTAGAAATCCTTTTGTGCAAAAAGCAGCCATTGCATTGCTAGATGGAGATATCACATTAGATGATTACATTAGCGTAGTAAGAGAGAAGCAGCCTATTAATCCTTTCAATGAAGTTCCAATGTTGCCATCTGTGAAAGATATTATTGGTGCATTAAAGAATGACAAATTAGGAAGGGCTGGAGTTGTTGGAGTTAATCGCTCATTCAATGATGGAGATAAGGTAGCTACTAGATTAGATATTCCAGCATACGAAGATTACGATACTTGGGTTGTGTCTATTCATAGTCAGAGAGACGGCGGTAAGGACGGTCAAATACTTGCTTATGGGCAAACTGCGGTATTAAACAATGTTGAGTTTAAGACAAGCGCTAAGGGAGGAATTGGCATTGCAACAGGAAAAGAAAAAAATACAATTGCTCGTATGTGGGGCGAATGGAAAAACGAGCAACCAGAATCTGTTCATCGTAGAGCGCAAGACTTAATCAACGACCCTAATTGGGTTCAAGTTGGTATGAATCCTTTCCGTCATAGCTTTTTCTACGACAAATCAAATGGAGAGCCATTATTAGGGGCTGACGAAGTTATTCAAGTTGGAGCATTAGTTCTTGCAAGAAATGTTAAAAGAGCGCCAATTGGAAGTGAGGCATTTAAGAATGCATTCTCTTTCGAAAACAGACTTGGTCAAATTATTCAATTCTCAGATGTGTCTAGAGACGATGCTCGTATCAACGCTTTGAGAAACGAATACTACAATAACGATGTAAATGCAGATGTTCTTGTAGAGGCAGCAATGAAAGAGTACGGCTTAGATAGAGATGCGGCAGAGATGCTGGTTTCAAAGGCTACAGGAAGCGTATTAGATTTAGCTCCATATGCGAGCGACAATAAAGCAGACCTTAGCGACGAGCAGTTAACACCTGAGATGGAGCAAGTTCTTGAGGAGTATAGCAGAGGACACAAAAAAGATAAAGCAGATAAGTTAAACAAAGAAAAGAAGAAGACTACTTTTGCTGATTTAGCTGTGAAACTATATGATAGCAAATTCAAGATTAGACGAATCTTGCAATCATTGAGCGATGTACAGACGCTGTCATCTGCTAAGCTTAGAAACATTATGGGTAAGGCTAAAGCGTCCTCAATGGAAGCTCAGAAAGCTATTGCTGACATATATGGAGGTATGAGCGAAAAGCAGATAGAGGTGTTCGATGAATTAGTATTCGCGTTAGGTGTTATTCAAAAAGACAAGAATAATAACGAAAAGGTATACAAAGAGTACGACAGATTAAGAAAGCAATTTGTAAAAGAGAATAACGGTAAAGTTCCTAACGAAAAGCAATTAGAAGACTTAATGGTTGAGGCTAGAAAAGCCGTACCTGAATTGCATCACGGATTACTTAGCGATAGAACAGAGTATACTGCTAAATCTGCACAGAATTTTATTGATTCTGCAAGAAAAAATTATTCGACAGAAGACTTTGATAACCTTATGGCTAGGGCAGCCGCCTACAAGAAGATTGGTAATGAATCTATTGCCAAGATGGAGAAGGCTGGCATTATCTCTAAAGAGGTTGCGGATAAATTTAAGGATGACTTCTACTCGTTTAGAAAAACTCTTGATAGATATTACGATGATTATTCATCTAATATACCTATCTACTACAAAGATGGCGTTGCATATTATTCAGCATTCAAGGCTTTAGGAACAGGTTCAAGAGAAAGCTATTTCCAAAGAGATTCAAGAGTATTGCTTGCTGAGAATATATTAATTGTTAACAAGGCGATTGCTAAGAATGATTTGCGTAAGTCAATCTTTAATGATATTATGTCTAATCCAGCAGACTTCTTTGTTAATGGAACTTCTAAGCAATCTGTTATTGTAAACAAGGATGGCGGAAGCTTAGCATTTGCATTCCAACCTGCTAAGTACACAAGAAATACAGACGGCAGCGTTAAGCAAGACGTGTCAGGATATATTGTAGAGCCAGCAGACGAAGGATTTGTAAACGTACCATTCAGAGTCGATGGAAAGTTGCAATACTTCCAAATGGCAAAAGAATTGTACGATGAGGTTGAAGGCTTAAATGCAGTATTTAATCCAAAGGAATCTGGACTAGGTTTATATTATGATGTAAGTAACGTATTTAATATGGCTCTAACAGCTTCGCAAACACGTTACAATCCATTATTCTTTTGGCGCAATATGTCAATGGATATTAGACACCAAGTTCACTTCACAGATTATTGGACATCTGATAAGAATTGGCTTAAATCTAATGTTTACTCAGCTTACACTAGATTGCTATTCAAGTCAATAGCTAACACTAAGAAAATATTCTCTAACGACCCTGAAATGGTTAAGTTATTAGAGGAGGCTACTGAGGTTGGTTTATTTATGGATACATACTCTGAGGCTAGAGAGCAAATTAAGAGAAGCGAGGAAATTGATACATATTCTGTAGTTGGCAAAAAACGCAGCAAGTGGGATAGAATTAAGGGAGGTGTTGCAGCAATGAACGTAAAGACTGAGATTGCAATGCGTGTATCTGCTTACGAGCAAGCTAAAAAGTTCCTTACTGAGCAATACAAGAAGATGCACAATGTTACAGAGCTTAGCGAGAATCAAATCGAAGAGATTAAAGAAATAGCATCAGCGCAAGCTAGAGGTTATACTGACTTTGCTCAAAAAGGAACATTGACGCCACAGCTTAACTATGCTTATCTTAACGCATCTATTCAAGGTTTAGGTTCTGCTATCGAGTATAGCGTAGATAATCCAGAAAAAGCATTAAGAAAAACAAGCGAGGTGTTTGTTGGTCATATGATTTGGACAACTATGCTTATGATGGCAATCCCTGATTTGTACGACGAGTTGGATGAGTACACTAAGGATGTCTATATGCTTAGCCCAACAGGATTCTTGATGAGCAAAATAAAAGACTCATTGGGTATACCAGCAAGCTTTATCCCTGCATCTAAAATCGACCCAACATTAGTTCCGATTATGGGTGTTGCTAGAAGAACTGCTGAGCATATTGTAAGAAGTATGAGAGGCGAGAAGACAGAGCCAATTACTTACGAGGAAACAGCTCGATTAATTAATATCGCTCTACCTTCTATATTTAACATACCTGAGAAAACAATGCCTGTTGATATTGCTATGGATTGGGGTTCTAAGATTCTAAGTGGTTCAGCTTTAGGTAGCTTTGGGACAAAATTATTATTTGGATATGATGCGTTTAGAGGCAGATTTATAGATTCAAAAAATCTTCAAGGAGGCTCTAATTTATTAGATGGAATGCACGACCCTGATATCCCTTATATCTACAAGGTATTAGCTAAGGGGGCTGCATTAGCAACAGATAATCCTGATTATCAAGTATCTCCTGCAAGATTAAGTGCTGCATCAGAATCTGTTTTTGGTAGCCCTAAATCAAGTTTCTTAACGGGTGTTGTTACTGCTGTAGTTAGTGATTTAGCTAATATAATTATCCCTGCATCTGAAATAGAGAAGAGCGATATTACTACATTTAATCCTAAAACAGTTCTTAAATCATTTGGTGTGATAACTGATTCAGGAATTAAAGAAAGACTTCAAAACAAGAAACTTTTAGAAGAAAGCCATAAACTTAACTTGAAGGCGGCTGACATCGAAACAATTGCTGATAAGAACATTGATTTATTCTATAAGCAAAATCCAGCGACACTTATGGAGAGGGTTGAAAAATATGCTGAGGAATGGGAATATGCTGAAGATGAGGAGGCGACAGAGCGTTTATTGAAGAAGGCTGAACTCAAGTTTGAGAAGCTAGAAAGAAAGTCAGCTATTCCAAAGGACTTATCAAGCGAGGTTAAGATTATCTACTACACAAAAGGAGTTGACAATCAAGCTAAGATGTTAAAGTCGATAGCAGGCGATGATAAGAGAATGGCTAACAGAATTATCGAATCGCTTTATAGCTTCGGGATGGACGAGGGTAAAATAATCGAAATAGAAGATAAATATTTACAGAAATGATAAAGAAAACTAAGGGAGGCTACAAGTTAGTCTCCCAAAAGACTGGTAAAAATCTTGGTACAGCTAAAAGCTTAGAAGGCATCAAGAAAAGAGAAAAACAAGTAAATTATTTTCGTTACCTTGCATCAAAAAAGAAGTAATGGCTTACGTATATAGACACATTAGGCTAGATAAAAATGAAATATTTTATATAGGCATATCTAATACTATAGACCCCGAATATAGAAGGGCTTATAGTAATAATAGTCGAAATAAATATTGGAAAAGCATAGTTGCTAAAACAAAATATAAGGTTGAAGTTATTTTTGATGATGTATCTTGGGATTATGCAAAAGAAAAAGAGATAGAATTTATAAATCTATATGGCAAGAAAACAGAAAACTCTGGTACATTATGTAATATGACAAGCGGTGGCGAGGGTACTTTAAGTTTAAAATGGAGCTTCGATAGACGAGAAAAAATAATGTCTTCTATTATTGGACTTAAACGAAGTGAAGCATCTAAGTTAAGGATGTCGGAAAGTAAAAAAGGTATTTTATTATCTAAATCGCACAAAGACAATATATCAAAGGCGCTAAAAAATAAGATATGGAGCGAGACAGAATTGTTAGCAAAAAGACAAGCGCCAGCTAAAATTGTGGTAAATGAACAGTCTGGCATTTTTTATATGTCAGCAAATGATGCAGCAATAGCTCACGATATAAATAAAAGTACGCTCTACAATAAATTAATAGGGCTTCGTAAAAACAATACATATTTGAAGTATGTATAAATAAATCGTAACTTTATAAAAAAGAATAAAATGGCAAACTTATATGAACTGCAAAAGGGTGCTGCGGTTAAGCAAGCTTTTGGCAAACTGATGGATTATTCACAACCTGCTGGCGAGTCTGGAGAAATGGAATCTCCGCAAGAAGAGTTACTATGCGAGATGCTAGAAGCGTCTGCGCAAGCTAAAGTATTCCATTGGCAAACGAGTTCTTTTGCAGAACACGAAGCTATGGGAGAATTTTACGAGCAATTCAATGAATTGATGGACAAGTTCATCGAAGCATATCAAGGATGCTATGGTCGTATTATGGTAGGTTGCGATATGGAGGTTAAGCCTTACACTATGGATGCCCCTGTTGCTTTCTTGACTTCTTTCAAAGAGTATATCTCAACAGGCGCTAGAATGTGTGTTTTAGGGAACTCTGCGTTATCTAATATCTTAGATGAGATTAATGGATTAGTTGGTCAGACGTTATACCGCTTAACTTTCAAGTAATATGAAAAATGGGTTATACGCTAATATTCACGCTAAGCGGAAACGAATTGAAGCTGGTTCTGGTGAAAAAATGAGAAAGGTAGGGGCTAAAGGCGCTCCTACTGCTAAGCAGTTTAAACAAGCGGCTAAGACAGCCAAAAAGAAATAATGTTCTCAAGAGACGCAATAAAAGCAAAGCTAGAGCGTTATGGTTTATCGGGAGTGAATAAACCTAAGCGTGACACACATAACGGTAAATCTCACGTCGTACTTGCAAAAGAAGGTGACAAAGTTAAGTTAATTCGCTTTGGTCAAGCAGGCGTTAAGACTAATCAAACCGTTGGTCAGCGTGAGGCATTCAAATCTCGTCACGCAAAGAACATTGCAAAGGGTAAGATGTCTGCAGCCTATTGGAGTAATCGCGTTAAGTGGAGTCCAAGCAAGACGGCATCGTCATCTAAAAAGTGGGTTAAAGGCTCATAGTTGATTTGGCTTATTCTCAAGTAAGATATTGTCAGGTTTGTGGTAAAGAAATGACCTATGCCACAAAGTACGAGTTCAATAGAGCTGCTAAAAAGAAAAGTAATTGTAGAACTTGTGCTTACAAAGACGCTGTTGGCAAAAAGAAATATCAGGATATCCCAAGAGGGTGGTTTGATGCAAAGCGGAGGCGCGCATTAGAGCGGGATAAAGAGTGGGATATCACAATAGAATACCTTTGGAAAGTTTACATTAGACAAGGAAAGGTTTGCGCATTATCAGGTCTACCACTAGACTTTGACGCAGATAGTGAGAATGGAACGGTGTCGATTGACAGGATTAAGAATGACAAGGGATACGTTAAGCGCAATATCCAATTAATCCATAAGGATTTAAACTTTATGAAGTACGTTTATGACCAAAAGTATTTCATAAAAATGTGTAAATTAGTAGCTGAAAAGCATAAATGTTGAACGTGAATGAAAAAGTCCGCTAAATACTACGCCGCTAATCCAGAGGCAAAAGCTAAGAAAGCTGCATATGACAAAAAGAATGACGCTACACCTGAAAGACGTGCGCGTCGTGCAGAGTTGGTTAAGATTAATCGTGATAAAGGAACGTATGGCAATGGCGATGGTAAGGATTGGTCACACACAAAGAAAGGTGTAGTAATGAAAAAAGCCTCCACTAACAGAGGCTCTAAATCAGATTCGGCAGGAGACAAACGTGCAAGGGGTGGCAAGAAATAGCTACCCTTTTATGCTTTCTATGGAAAGTCTTCTATGGTAGTAGCCAGCACTACCTAACGATTCGACGTGATATAATACTAAAGAGTCACCATCGCTGAATTTACTCATTTGTCGAAGAACAACCACCTCAACTTTTGCAAATGAATTCATTATAGTAGTTCTGCTATTTACATATCCTTCTGCCACAGGGATATATGTACCATCGTTATTATTACTTGGCTTCATTATCCAAACAAGGTCTTTGTCTAATATCTTGTTCAATTCGCCAATTTGATACATTGTTAGTGTAACTACACTTGAATTAAACTCTTCTTTACTCTCAGGCAATTCAGGCTGTAAATCTTTTGACAATAGCTTTGGGGCTATACCAATAAGCCCAAGTGACATTAAAAATTCTTTTCTTTTCATAATAATATATTTGTTATATCTTTTGCGTCTTTCAAATCAAGCATACCAACAAGTTTAGGTACGTATTGATTGTCTTCAAAATCAGTGGTCTTCTTGCAGTCTTTTGTTATCCACGTAGGCTCTTCTATCATACGTAGGTCAAAGCTATATATGCCTATCGGAGTTGAGTTGATATACCTCACTTCCCAATAACTAGCTGACATTAATTTGATGTACTTTGATTGTTCGATAATTAAAGTCTCGTAATGGAATCGTCTACATTTTAATTCTACAATCAAATCTTTCTCTTTGGAGAATGCGTCTGAAAAATGGAATTGGTCGGTAGATTGCAAGTCGGGAATTAACTTGTCTTTGAGTAATTGGAATAACGCTTGCTCATTTAGAGCCGCTAGTTTTCTCTCTAGCATAAGAAATGATTTCTAATTTTAGGATGTAATGTTTCTTTCCCATTGTTTCGTCGGGTTCGATTGTAACTCCCTTGCAATACTTTTTGGTGTCATCTACTATGTAGTGGTTCTTCTTCATAGTATCTTCTGCAATCTTCATCATAGGGATAGTATTCGTTGGGTCTAGGCGACTATTGTATCGTAGATGTAGTTTGTACTTATCTATTTGTTTTAATCGCTTAGGTAGCAACTTTAAGAATAATGTTGACCAAAATTCTTTCTCCTTATTCCTAAAATGCCAATGACGTGAAGCATACCATTTGTTCAACGATATATCCACGTCCTTCCATTCTAGAATAATCTCTCCTAGTATCTCACTCATAAGTTTTAAGTCTTTGCCATTCGTCTCTAACATCTAGCCAATACGCTTTATCGTCAAATCTTTCGAACTTAAATTTTGCACAAATCTGATTCAGAAAGTAATCGACGATAAAGGTATCTTGGCTAAACTGCATCAAGAATGCGGCTTGCTCTTGTGGTGTAAATTTATTAGGTTTCATTAGCTGAGAAGGATGTCCTCGTCATCAACGCTAACAATTACCGTAAGAGTTGCACGATGTCCTGATACATTTAAGGAATCAACCATCTTTTTAATCAATCCTAGACCGACGTTTTGCCTATCGTTTTCTAGATTAGATACTTGTTGGATGGAATTGAATCCAGCTACTTTGGCAAACTTAGATTGAGATAAGCCTAACTTGCTTCTCAATTCTTTTACTACATTTCTCATATTATCTATAATATTGTTCGAACTTCTTTTTTGATTCTTCTTTTTGTTTCTGATAGTAGGCTTTTAACTCTCTGTCGATTGTTGCAACCCATTCATTAAAGTTTGGTTTCGGTTTCATATTATTCTACTGCGCTTCTGATTGTTTCTGTGCTTGATTTAGATGGCGGGTAATGTGTTATCGTCTCCCCTGTCTCTTCGTCTACCGATGTCATTGGCGACTTTAGTGATTTGAGAAAGGTTTCGATATCCTTGAGTCTTGCAGTCTCTTCGTCTACACGTTTCTTTTGCTCTAACCAAATCTTTGATTCAGTATAGTCATACTTAACGCCCGACGCAACGACCTTGATGTCAGTGCCTAGCGCACGACTCTCACGCTTATCGCAAAATTCTAACTCCTTAATAACGTAAGGCTTCAGTCCTTCTTTCATTGTATTGACTAGCACTCCATACTTCTCACAGATTGCCCAATCTCTCAATACATCTCCGCCGTTGAAAGCTATATCCTCGATATACTTGTCAACCATTCCTGTTATACCTTCTTTGTTAGAAAGTACAACAGGATTTTCTTTTATTAAGGTTAACTCTTGCATATTAGAAAGGAAGGTCACTTGTTTCAGGTGCTTCTTCAAACTTAGGTTGTGCAACCTCTTCAGCGTGAACTAACTCAGGTGCATCAACTTTATTGTCGCGACTCTTCATATAGGAAACTAATTCAGCGTAAGCAGTTTCCGCCTTCGCGTTAACATCAGCTTGAATATCTTTTCCTAGTGTGAATACAGGTTGCGTATACTTTGTAGCGCCTTTCTTCTTATCTTCTACCGATAGAATCTCTACGCTATTAGATATAAACTGCTTGCGATTCTTTTCAACAAAGTCATACCAAGCTGAGAAAGATGAGCCTGATAGTTTCAAGCAAACTAACTCTCCGTTTAATAATGCGTAAACAGACATTGCAAACTTAGCACCTGCGGTAGCCAATGTAGGCTTAATGTCTCCATAGATACCCTTAGCAATTAACAATCCCTTAGAGGTCTTAACCGTAAGTTCTTGTGTCTTTAAGTTAATAGTAGCTAACTCATTAGAATAGATACCTGATTTAGTTGGCTCGTGGTATCCACTAATTGTAGCCATCTCTTTTAATACAACAAAGTTCATAGGCATCTTGATGTACTCATCCTTAGATGTTTCCTTGTTGTAATGTTTGAACGTGCGTTCTGCTGAATCCCATTGTAAATATTTAGCAACTGGAGATTTAGCGCCTGATGTAAATTCGTCTGCTCTTGACATAATTTTGTTTGGTTTGGTTTAAAAATTAATAATGATACTCTGTATTTGGTTTTTCGAATTGCGATAAGAAGGTAATCTTCATTATCATTTTGTTTAATTTGTGCTTAGCGCGAGGCTTTAATTGTCCTCTACTATTTAAGTTGTTTGGGTCTTTTGCGAATGCCTCTGCCTTGCATAGCACGTCCGCCATCTTTTGTTTTCTCATTGTTTTATTTGATTTCTTTAGCAAAGATAAATGGAATAATTTATATATCAAAGACTTTAATGGGAAAAGATTTAACTTTTTTCAGTGAAAACCGTGAAAAAAATGTGAGAGTACCAAAATAGTACCTACTTTGTACCTACATTGTTACCTACTTTGTTACCTACTTTGTTACCTGTAAAAAAGAAAGGTAGCCTGCAAAACAAGCTACCTTTACTGTGGAAATCACTAAAACAAATCAACCTTGTTATCTATGCCAATTGTATTTTTTTCTTACAATAGGCTCTTCATCTGTATAAGTTTCGTTTGGTTTCGGCTTCATCCAACTTGGTTTCGGCGAAATATGATATACAATTTTCGTGCCATTCTCGTCAACCTTGTTTTCGGCATTTAATCTGTGAGCCGCAAGTTCTAACTCCAACTCCATAATATCTTTTTTAAGCCTAGTTAGATAAACTAATCCGTCCATCAATTCTTCACGTAAATGCTGACACCAATCAGCGACGGACAAATCTGTTCTATCCATATCAGTGCCATACTTATCGTATCCTTTCTGCGCGCGTTCTCCGAACTCTTTAATGATTTCAAAAACTACGCTATCGGTAAATGTTGTTGTCTCTCTATTCGATTCCATACTCTTTTAATATATCTGATATTCTTGTTGCACATTCTACTTTCTTACTCTCCTCTAATAACTCCATTCTCAATGCTGTCTCAAATAAAGTGTCAGCTTGAATGGATGCGTTAACAAATTGCTCTAGCAATACTTCGCCGTCTTGATTCTTATTCATTGAAAGTAATGAGTCAATCTGCTTCTCAATTGCATCAGCTAACTGATTTGTTAGCCCTTTAATAACGTGATGATACATCCCGCTTGCCTTGACCTTAATGTCAATAAAGTCTCTAAGTGATTGGCAATACGCATAATAGCGTAACATATCTCTTACTTCTGCGTCAGTTAATGCTCTTTTAATTCTTTTCATCTTGATTGTTTAGGTATGATTTAATTGTTCTAGAATCCATTTTACCGCCATTCTCTTTAAAGAAGGCTATTATTGTAGGGTGACTTATTGAAACCATTTCGCACTCTTGGCAAAACTCTTTTCTTGCAAGCCTAACCCAATCGCTTCGACCTGAAAGAAAGAATGTTTTCTCTAGCTTCCTGTCGTACTTTTTTGCTGAGGAAAATATTGCAGGCTTTAATATGCCATACATATACTTGAAATCTTTTTCTTGCTCTAGTTTCTTGTAATAGTATGCCATCCTACATTCTCGTTTAACCAAATGGATAAAACCATTCTTCGGTCTAACTTTTATTTTCTTATCGCACTTCTCACATTTAAAACTTTTCCAAATGATTGCCTCCATCTCTTCTTCTCCGTACGGGAATCCGCAATAAGGGCAATCAAGTTTATCTCCTTTCATTAGAAAAAATCAGTATAAATTAATATAGGAGCATTCTCTACGTAAGGTATTGAGCGGGCGGTATTGTATTCATAATTATCAATAGCCTCCTCTTCTGTCATACCTTGCTTAATAAAGCATTCAACAATGTTTCCAATAGAATATACAAGTCTAGGATTATCTGTGTCAGCATAAACACCAATGATTGCATCATCTAAATCATCTAGTTTAACAAAGTTATTGTCGGGAAATTGTTCGAGTATCTGTTCTAGTTTTGTCATAGTCTATAAAATAAATGCATCGCTCCTCTCCGTTAGAAGGAGTGAACTCTACGTACACCTGTTGGAATTCAGAAGGGATTACAAGGAAACGATGACACCGATTAGATGACGGACAATCCCTATTTTGGCATTTTGCTATGTCGGGCATTGTTATTTATCTTCAATGTCCATATAACCTACTACCATTCCAACTCCTGTGAATGCGGATGCAGTGTAAATAACTTCTGCCTTACCGATTGGTTGCCAGTTGCAGTTTACTGCCTTGATGATACACTTGACTTCTCCTGTAAGCAATGCTCCGATAAAGAAAAGATAGACAATCA
>JACCDW011364572.1_pt1 | contig 26968 bp, 45 predicted proteins | sample 7449781 | NCBI WGS metagenome assembly JACCDW01 (sample SAMN15323449, study PRJNA562643) | freshwater metagenome | isolation source: river surface water | place: USA:Blue River Watershed | collected 2017-08-18
ACTTTAATGTTAACTCATAATTAGGATCGTCGCCAAATGCTGCTTTAAAGGCATCGTATGCCATTCCAGCACGTTTTCTTGGAGATCCTGAATCTACGTGCAGAAACCTAATTTTATTTCTTTGCCCACGCATAGCAGGAAACCACGTTTCCTTGTCTACTCCATGCTCGTATATAAAAACTTTATTCGCTGGGATTCCAGAGTTTATCATTGCATCTGCACCGAATTTATTTGCAGTCCACCACTCATCATACTTTTGAGCTTCATGAACCCAAAAATCTGGAACTTTTGTAGATTCCCATTGAGTCATATTTATTTTAAACTGGTGGTCAAAAAAGAAGCCTGGGGGAGAGCCATAATACATCTGAACATTAGACTTTAAAGAATTTAAATCTAGCTGTATCTTTTCTCCGTTATATTCAAAATTCTTTAAATGCCTTTCAATCTCATAATAGGTATACGCATAACCAAACTTAGAGCCTGAATTTCTTAAGTGGGGATGTGCATACAAAGACATTCTTAGCATGTCTTAAAACTTACTCTGAGTCAGGTTCTGTCTTAGAAAGTTGAGGAATAGCTTGATTTCTAATTTCTTGGATTAGTTCTGCAGAAACCTCATACGGTGCCTTTGAAAGCGTAGCAAGTATTAGATCGATTTGTTCGATTGAAAGTGATAGATTAATCATTTATGCCTCTGGTTGATTTGGTGAAAAAGCAGAACCCTTTGTTACTGCTTGATTATATGCTGACAAATCTCTGCCTGCATTTATAATAAAGTCTTTGGATAGCATTATCTCTATATGCTTCCAATTTCTCCATACTCTGGCATCAATTTCATCTGAATGCGCTGCTGCATCTACATCTGAATTAATAATAGCGACACTGTCATCTAGAGCGGAAAAATGACGCTCAATTTGCTCAGGTGTTTGCTCTGGCATTTGCGGAATATTTTGATCTTCCATTTTATCTCCTTATATTAGATATTAATTATACAACAATTAATATTTTTTTTCAATAGCAATTAAGATAATTCTTGAATAAATTGTTGCAGTGTCTTTGTTATTGTGGTTTTATACGAAATAAATGAGGAACCATTAAGTACCTTCTTAAATGTATTCATTGACATATAATCAAAACTTACTGGGCTTTCATATATGTCGCCTCCCGCTTCACCGTAATAAACCTTGTCTCCAGCAACTACAAAACTCCTGAATCCGTAAGGATTTCCAGCATTTGATATACTCATAAAAAGCTTAAGAAAAGTCTGCATTCCTGGATCCCATACAAGCTTAGCCATCGTGTATCCGCCATACATATAGTAGGATCCATCAAATTCTTTTACTTCTCCAGAATAACCGCTGCCCATATATTGCCATGTTAATCCGTCAGCAGACCAGTATCCATTTGTCATCGTTGGGTCTGTTCCTATTAAAAGGAATTTGTCTCCTACAGACTGAATGTGTCCATATGCATCTGGAGAAAAGCTTGTATAAGTATTCCAAGTTATTCCGTCGTTAGATATAATAATGTCGTATGTATTATGGTTTTTTGCTACGTATTTTCCATTTGCATATGCTACTGATCTTGGGCCAGCATTTTCTGAAGTATATACTGAAGACCAATTTACTCCATCTGTAGATCTAAAAATATTTTGAATGCTAGACCACATATTATACCCAGTTATAAATGCTGTATTATTTACAATGCTCAAACGAACGTCGTAAAATGCATATGGAGGATATCCAGTTAATTGAGTAAAATCTACAAAACTCCATGTTTGTAGATCTTTAGAGTACCAAATTTTATCTGTACTATTGGTAAGGACGGCTACATAGGTATCATTTATCTTGTCAAAATCAAATTGCGCTCCAGTAATTGGTGTGTTATACATGGTTGTTTTATCATTAAAATAAGTAAAAACACCTCCAGTATTAGTAAAAATTCCAACAAGACCTGACGCATCTATTGTTATATTAGAATCCTGATTAAATGTTTCTTTTGGGACTATATTAAAGCTCATGACTTCTCCACTCCGAAGGCAGTAAAGCCTACTTTATCTACTGTTGAAGGGAAGACATAAATCTTATCTCCCGCCGACATTGTTATTTTTGTATCATTTAATTCAAAGTCATGTGTGCCTACTGGAACATCCCAACGAATGTGATGCTTTAAAGCCAATGCTTCTGTAGCTGGTACAATTGCAATATCATAAGTTCTTTGTGTAGTATCATGATTTGTTACATAGATAGAAGTCACAGTTGTTTGTGAGTTAGCTGGGACTGTATAAAGAACTTGAGGCTCAACAATTTCTACGTATGAACCTGGAGTACCTTGTCCTCCAGTTCCACCACCTGTTCCATATCCGTAATATCCATATCCTGAACCTCCGCCGCCTGGAACTTCAGGAGTTTGATTTACTTCTGCCCCATAGTATAGCTGTCCTAAAATTTTATAATTAAGTGTCATCCTATTTCAACTCCATATGCGTTAACTATGATTTCATCTGAATCTGAATAAACTCTAATTTTATCTCCAGATGATAAAGTTATTCCACCCTTAAATTCATGCACTGTTCCAGGTTTAATTTCTTTTTTGTAAACAATGTTTTGCTTGTTTAATGAAGTTGGCAAGTTTTCTACTGCAAACAAACTCGTCGTTCCTGTTGGTCCAGAAAGACCACTTTCAAGTATAGTCCAGTCCAAACCATTTTCTGATTTAGCTAAAACATTTTGATACACTCTATTTGTTCCTTTAGCTATAAGAACTCCATCTTTATAAGCTAACCCATTTTGTCCAATATAGACAGGAACTCTTTCAACAAAATTAACTAAATCTTCTGTGACTATTGTAGATGATCCAACACAAAAAACTATTTCATTTTGATTTACTAGCGCTCTAAAAAGCGTTATATTAGCTCCTTGTGTCCAAGTTACTCCATCTGTTGTTGATTTAATTCCGCCATATCCGATGCAGTAAAGTTTATTATTAAAGGTAAAGGTATCTTGTGCACCAAAATACACAGAACTTGCAACTGCAGTCCAAGTATCTCCGTTATCTGAAGATATGTAGGCACCTTGCCAGTTAAGAAGCACCCATGTGCCATTTATATATCCAATTGAGTAAGGATATGATGGAGTGTTAACGTTTTGCCATGAAAGCCCATCAGCAGATCTTTGTATTTGTCCATTTCCATAGCCCATAAATATTCCATTGCCAGACTTTATGCGAGAGATATATTGATTAACTTGAGCTTGTGACCAGTTTAATCCATCTGTTGAGGTTCCCTGCCACCATCCAACTGCAACAAATTTTGAGCCATCATATATAACATCTTCTGTGCTGTTTGTAACATAAGCTGAATTAAATGTTATAAAATCTTCTGTCATATAAATATAGTTTGACTGACCTGTAAAAACAAATTTGTTATTTCCAAACGCTACGCCATTTAAATGGCGCTCAAAAGCATACCTGGTCCATGAAATTCCATCATCTGACAAATAGTATGCATTTTCGCTTGTTACAGCAACATACTTTCCATTACCGTATGCAACATTAACAAAGTTACTATTTGAATATGTTCTTGTATAAGAATCTGTTGCTATATCATATACAGTTGCCTGATGAGGTCCACCAACGATTATCTTATTATTTACGCTAATTGCAGAAGTAGCATTAATTCCTAGATTGTGATTTTTTCTGCTATACGCTGGCATCCCATTTATAAAAGAAAGTTTGGAATCTGTATTATAACCAATAAAGTAGTAAGATCCATTAGAGTAAGCAATAGTACTTGTATCTGGTCTATCCCATGAACGAGTCCATGAATAGTTAGTTGTATCATAGACAGCATAGCTAGACTGATTGATTACAACAAGTTTCTGTTGATTATAAACTGCATCTGTAGGGTTTCCTGTTGATAATCCAGGGAAAACTCTAGTCCAATTAAACCCATCAGTTGAAAATAATATTGAATCACCATATCTTGCAGTAAAGACGTTATTCATAAACTTTAATCTATTAATATAATTCATCTCTGTTGAAACTGCAGTCCAAGTTGATCCGTCAGATGTTACATAAAGGGTATAATTCCATGGCTGAAGGATTAAAGTTAATCCATTTCCAGTTGCAGCGTACTGTCCGCTTACTGGTGAGTTTTCGTATGTCCATGATGTTCCATCGGTTGTTGTCGCATAACCATTACCGCTAAAAGCAAATCCTCTGACATCTGGTACGTTCTCAGAACTTCTTGGTGATGTTGTAAAAAAACTTTGTCCGCTTAAAGTGGTAGACCATGACTGACCCATGTCTACTGAGTAATGAATGCCACTTCCGTTCTGTCCACGAACATAAAAAAGAATTCCATTAACATAGTCTATAGACTTGACATAAGATGCGTTTTCGACAAGTACCCAATTTACTCCATCGTAAGAGTAAGAGAACCTAGAAGAATATCCGTCGCTATCATAAGCTAAAAATAGATTAGATGATTTTCTTAAAGTCTGTATGTTGAAATTAGCAAAGTTTTGTACTTTAGACCAATTAACACCATCTTGTGATCTCCAAATTCCGTGCCCGTATAGATAAAAAGAATTGTCTATGAATGTTATGCCACTTGCGGCTTCTTGAAATGCTGATTTTCTCCAAGTTACTCCGTCAGAACTTATTAATATGTCATACCAGCCAGCTGCTATATAAATGTTATTTCCGTACGCTATTTGATATGTTTGGCTTGCTGGGTAAGAATTTGAGAACCAGTTTGACCCATCTGTTGAGTATGCAACTCCACCTGTTTGAGAAGCAACAAATCTTCCATCGTTAAACAACATTGCGGAAGCTGTAAAAATCATTGCGTGTTCTGTTGCTGAATTAAAGTTAAAATTATCAATTACTAAAGCTTTTGATGGAGACCCAGCAATAACAAATTTGTTGTTACCATAACTTATTGCTGAAGGGTATTGAAGATTTGTATTTTTAGTAGTCCAATTTTTCATATCTGTTGTATAGCTAAATTTATTATTTCCAGCTATAACTACATAGTCTCCACCAGAAATAATTTGCATTGGGATATAAGGAATATTTAAAGACTTTACAGTCCATGTAATTCCATCTAATGAATACTTGATGCTTTTATTACTATCTGATATATTATAAAACATGTTATCAAAATAAAGTGACTCTGTTGATGCTATATCTTCTCCACTTTTTAATACAGAAAGAGTATAATCTTTAGATAAATCTGATGAGTTTGTTACAGTTATTGAAGATAATGCAGCGTTTTTATTATTTGGCACTGTATAAAGTACAGACTCTTTTATATCTACATTATTTTTAGCCTTTTGTCCAGTTAATGTTTGTCCTAAAATTTTGTATGTGTCTGTCATTTTATTATCCTATCATAGCAAATGAGTGAATTTGCTCTCCTGTATTTACTCCTGCTTGAACATTTCCAAGTTGTGAGAGAGGAACATTGCCTGTTGAATCAAGTGTTGCTATACCGTCTGCTACACCAACTTCTGATAATAGTACGTAGTTTCCTAGTGAGTTTCCAAGACCATTTATTGCGGCATCTACATACGCCTCTGATGCTGCTGCATATGGTAATGCTAGCCATGCAGATAGGCCATTACCTATCTTAAATTTATTTGTATTTGTTTCAAATCCTATTTCGCCAGAAGATAATGTCGGATTTGCAGAGGACCATTCTGTTGAGGTACCTCTTCTTACTTGAATTTTAGTTGCCATTATTATCTCCTATAATTATTCTTTCTTATTATATCAGACAAGCGTTCCTGAGTCTATTACTGAAGAGAAACTTGTTGTACTTGGAGAACCGCCGTCATATGCTGCTGTGAAGCTTATTTGACCTGGAATTCCTCCATCCAATAATATATCCGTAATTATAACAGCTTCTCCATCATAAGTATGCTTGTGAGAAAGAACATCTGTTACTGTTGCTAAATCAATCCATTCCCCAAAATATACTCTAACTTTTGATGTGGCTGAATTGTAATATATTTGACCAATAACTGGTAATACTGGATCTGATGTCAGTACTACTAGTTTATCTGATGAGCCAGTTGGAATATGCTCATCAACATATTGCTTAGTTGCAATTGTATCTGTATCAACATCTACCTGTATAATTTTTTCGCCAGAAGGGCTTACAGTTCCAGAAATATCAATTCCAGTTCCAGAAATTAAATTTAAAGAATCTAGTCCTTCTGCTACAAGTGTTGGGACTCCGTCGACACTCCAGAACTTAAACGTACTGTTCATTCCGATTTTTACAACTTGTTGTCCATTTACCTGTGTTACGTCAAATCCACTGTCTTCATCAAATTGAACTGTTGAGATATTATCATAAGACTCTGTTACGCCATTTGAATTTACTTGCTGAACTGTTATCGTAGATCCGCTGCCAGCTGGTCCTTGAGGTCCTTGTGGTCCAGGTTCGCCCTGAGGTCCCTGTGGACCAACATTACCCTGGGGTCCCTCTGGACCCTGTAATACCATTACTTGCCAAGAGCTTAGGCTTTCAGGAGAAATTCCAGTTGCTTCTGCAATTGCTAGCGCATAACTTGATCCGTTGAAAAAAACTACATCATGTTTGTAATATGTTACAGTTGGATTATAATTCCCACGTAAGTTTAGCTCTTCACCTCGTGGTCCCTGTGGACCAGTATCTCCTTGAGGTCCTTGTGCGCCAGGATCACCTTGAGGTCCCTGTAATCCAGTCTCACCTTGAGGGCCAGGATCTCCCTGTGGTCCTTGTGGACCAACATCACCTTGTGGTCCTTGTGCTCCAACAAATGAGTATGGGGCCCAATAAATTGTTGATGTAGGAATTATTGCATCATTATCTGCAATACAGATATAGTACGATCCCTGATAAAAAACAATTTCGCCAACTTTGTATTGATTATCAAAAACTCTTAACGCTGAATATTCAAATGCACGTATTCCATTTAACCCTGTTAAACCCTGTGGGCCAGGCTCACCTTGAGGGCCTTGTGGTCCAGGTTCGCCTTGAGGTCCCTGTAGGCCTTGTGGACCCTCTAGACCATTTAATCCAGGATCTCCTTGAGGACCTTGTGGGCCCTGTGGCCCTTGTGGCCCCGTTTCACCAGTTGCATTTATCCAACCAGTTGCAGAATAAGTTCTTAATACATTTAATGTAGTATTAAAATAAATATCACCCAGGCTGGCGGAAGTAGGATCAGAAGGAAGACATACCGTATTTAACGGAACTAATCTTTTAATTGACAACTACTCCACCTCCTAGTTTGTTAAATTAACCAATAACAATTACTCTGAATTGATCTTGTGATGGGGCTACTGCAAATGAGACGTTCAACTTATTTTCTGTTGTTAGCTCTACATCTGCTTCTACTAAGTTTCCACCCTCATATACTTGAACTATAACCCATTGGTTTCCAAAGTTATGTTGAATTGGGTATAGTGTTGCAACACCGTCACCAATTAGCTGTGTAAACTTTCTAACACCATAACTTGGTGCAAATTCAAGTGACCCAGAGCTGGCATCAAATCCAGTTCCTGTCTTTAGTCTAAGAGCACCAGAAGCCTTGAATTCAAGACCTGTTGCTAAGTTGATTGCTAGTCCTGCTGGAGTTACTGTAAGTCCGTTAGAGGTATCTACAGATACATTAATCTGATTACCATTTAAGTTTACAGTGTCTGAACCAATATATGTACCTTGTCCAGAGAACTGAATCCAGTTTTGTCCAGTAAAGTCATTTATATAGTGATTATTTTGTACCCATGAGGTTGCACCATATTGAACGCCTTCCATTACGAAGACTGCTGCTCCAATTAATTCTTGGAATGTGTCTGCATCAGAAGCTCTAGCAATTTTAACTCCATATGAGTCTCCAGCTACAACTTCATAAATACCATTTCCAGTACCAGTTTGACCAGTAATTAAAATTCTATATCCGATATTAGAGTCGTTTAATGTTGCATGACCATCAATATCTGGAAGAGTTGCATAGCTTCCTGTTAAAAATTGACTCCAGTCTGTAGTAGAAGATGAGTCACGCAGATTTACTGCAGACTTCCAATCTAGTCCTGAAGAAAGAGCCTGAAGATCTGAGACCTTAGCAATTTCATTTCCAGCAATTGCTGAGCTACCATAAAATGCCTTTGAACCAAAATCTGGGACAAGTTCGATATTCTTTGAAAGACCACTAATATGAATTTGGGACTTTCCAGATCCATTCTTGAGAGTTAAACTTCCATCTGAATTTTGCTGTGTTCCATAAATGTTGGCTACATGGAAATCTCCAGCTACATACGTATTATCGTTGATAAATACTGATCCAGCTGCATTTAAATTAATATCTCCATCAACCGAATCAATATTAACATCTGCTCCGATTGCTGCTGACTTTAGGTTAAGGTCTCCGTAGTTAGCTTTAATCTCAAACTCATGATTTGGAGAAAGAATGTTAATCTGTCCCTCATTAGCAATTGTTTGACCATCTGTAAAGTAAAGAGTGTCTATAACTCTTTTGTTTGATAAATCTTGTGTTCCTGCTTGTGTTACTACTTCGTTACCAGAGCTTGCTCCTCCAATATATACCTCTTGGTTAAACCCGTTAGAGCCAAGAACTATATTACCTGGTGCAATTATTCTAAAATCATTGTTAGTATCTGGACCAATGGTTGTTGTGTTCATTGATGCAGCGTCAGATACATAAAGAGTTCCGTTTACACGAACTTCTTCAAGGCCTGAATGTGCAGTAAAGACAGGTTGACCAGCGGGACCAATTTCAAGTGCTGTCTCTAACTTAACAGAATTTGGAAGTCCTACTACTACATTACCATCTTGATTAGGATCACTTACTTCAACCTCAAATGTTGTTCCAGTAACAGACTGAACAACTGTATTAGACTCTAGGTCTCCAATCGTTGCAATTCTATTATTTAGTAATCCAGCGCTTCCAATATATGCATGTCCATCTGGATTAAGTACGATGTCGCTATTACTTGTTGTTAATATAATTGAATTATCTGCATGAATCTCAAGATTTTCATTAGCATCAATTACAAGTGCGCCATCTCCTGCTGCAATATATCCTGCGTCATAACCAGCATTAAAATGTAGGTTATCTGAAATTGTTTTATTTGAAAGTGTTTGTGTGTCTGAAGTTCCTACAACATTTCCAGTTACACCATGAACTCCGCTTGTTACATTGCCGTGAGAAACAATCGCATCTGTAACATCTTGTGCATTTACTGTTCCCTTTTCCCAAGATGTTCCGTTGTCAACATAAATTGTAAATGTTTCTGTATCTACATAAAGTTGACCAGCCTTGCTAGCATTTGGGCGAGAAGCTGTATTGCCAAATTCTACTGAACTACCAGATACCCATTGAGTTCCATCATAGTATCTAATTTCATTGTCTATTGTATTAAAATAAATCTGACCTGCCACTGGTGAAGATGGGTTATAGGACAGATTTTGAATACGAGCATTTTGCAATTCGTTCTTGTTTAAATTGATGCTCGTTACGAATAATCTTGCCATTTATTTTTTCTCCTTATGACAGGTATGCTGTCCCTGCAAATGGTTGGGCCATTGTCAGTGTTATTGTATTAAGACTATTATATTCTATGCCAGTTTCTAATACGTCACCAGCACTTGTCTTAACTGTTACATTTGGGCTGAATCCTAAATTATGTGTTATAGCAATTGAGTATAATCCATTTGTAGGTCCAGACAGATGGGGTATTTCCCAAGACTGAGTATAAGAAACTTCTTTATCAAGGATAAAGCTTGAATTTATAGACCAGGTGTTATTGATTGTTTTAGGTCCCCAAAATCTTGTTGTGTCTGTGTCAAAATAAAAATCTCCTGGAACCCCAGTTTCAGCTGAAGGATTTCCAGATCCGCTAATAATTGTTCTTCCTGGGGCACCAGCTGCTCTTACAATTATCTGAGGGTTGGTTTCATTAATTACTAATCTTGTACCCATTATATTGTTACCGCCCTATTCAATGTCATATATCCTTCCAAAAGGCGATACTTATTTAAACTTGAGTCGATTATCACCAAGTCATAAGCTGATTTTGGATAAAACATTTTATTTGTTCTTTCTGGAGAAATGCTAACAGTTATTTTACCCTCTGTTTCATTTATAAATAATCCATCTTGATTGGTTAAAGTAAATGCTAATTTATTTCCGCCTTGTGTATCACGGACCTGTAGTTTTGCCGTATATGTTTGCAGTTGAATTGGAACATCATTCTCGTCTAAGTACTGAACTTCAAACGAAAATGTTGCATTTTGGTCTACTTTAAAATTCTTTTGGGCTGCCACATTTACTCCTAAAATAGGAAAACTCCTATGCTCATTTTAGCACAGGAGCAATCCTAAACAATACTAAGTTTTACTTAGGTGACTTAAAGCCAAACTCTTGATTGCTTGGGCTTAGAGCCTTCAAAATAACTGGTGCAACGGCTGCAACTCCACCCATTAGAAGGTCCTTTGGATTTGTGTTGCCAGTCATATACAAAGCAATAGCTGCTGAAAGAAATGCACGAGCATAAGTTCCAAGAGCCGCTAGGATTTGTTCTGTCATTGTTACTACTCCATCATTATTAAGATCTTTTTTCATTAGATCCTCCATCTTGGGCGGTGTGCCCAGGAATTTTGGGTTTTACCCCAATTCTATTATTGTACTACTATTATGCAGAAATGTCTACAATCTCACAATTGCCGTCTGAAGTACAAGCAAGTGTCTGAGTGCCGCTTGTGCCGTCCTCTGTCTCGTAAAAAGATAAATCTTCCCAACGAATATTTGTAGGCATCTTAGACAGTAAATTTTCATACTCTTCTTTTGTAACCTCTTGGTAGGGAGCTTGCTTATATGTATGATCTGAGTGAGGAAGGAATGAAATTCCAGACACCTCATCAAAATGCTTATACACCCATGCTCCTACTTCCATCCACTCCTCTTCTTTTACAGAAACTGTAATAGAGGGCTTATGCTCACACCAAGCACGTTGGTATACAAGCCATGTATTTAAATGCTCAATAGCAGTAAGGTCATTTCTTGTAATTGCACCTTCTGGAGCTTTTACTGGAAATGAAAATACATGAGTATCGTTTGGCTTCATTACATCATCCTCTACAGGAATTCCCACTTCCTTTAAAAATGTTGATAGTGGATCTTTCTTGTCGCCACGAACTGTACGAATATAATAATCTGAATGCCATGCATGCATTCCTGAAGACACCCCGACCAATTGGGAAACTGTACCAGAAGGCTTTACGCAAGTAATTGCGGCAGACTCAGGAATCCCAATTTTCCCTGCCTCTTCTGCATTGATTGTTCTAGCATATTCACGAAGACCAATTAATGTTTGCTCAAGCTTATTAATATCTTGCTTTCCAGAAAAGAACTTATGTCCAAACTGTCCAGTTAGTGAAACTCCTAGCAGTCTTTCTTCTTCTGTGTTGTCTTTCCAGATCTTGCGTAGGTACTTGAAGTCTGTTAGCGTTGATTGCCAAGTCCCAAGAATTGTAGCAAGGCGTACTTTATTTGAAACATCTTCAACTGTATCCTTTTCACGTAATACGACTTCTGAAAGATTACAAAACTGATAAGGACGAAGAATAATTTCTGAACATGGGTTTGTTCCATAATGGACTTCAGGGTCTCTGCGACCATACTTAGCTGCTTGCTTCTGCGCTGCTGCAACATTATAGATTCCACGTTCGCCAGACTTTGAGTCATAAAGAGACTTCCATTCTGCAATAAATTGCTCCATCTCTGGCTTGCGAGAATACGCAACAGAGTTGTTTGAAAGAGCACGTTGTGAGTTATTCTCCCACCAGTTTCCAGACTTTGCTTGTGCCATTTCAATATCATTAATATTTGAAAGAGAAATCATAGCTGATCTACGAACTCCACCAACTACAACAATTTCTCCAATCTTGCACATAATATCGTGTGCTTCAATTGGCTTAAGCTGACGGCCTGCTGCCGACTTAAATTTTGCAATTGTAAAATCAAAAAGATTAATTAGTGGTTGTGGACCTGATGAACGACCACCCATTGTCTTAAGGCGAGCACCTGCAGGACGAAGCTTACTTACATCAATTGCTGGAACTTGTCCTGTCCATAACAAAGCAAGTAGCTCACGGTATGCTTTTGCCCAACCCTGCTTAGAATCTTCCACAACAATTATAGTAGTTGATTTCTCAAATGATTCTGGAATGGAAGGAAGCTTATTAACATACTTGTATTCAACAGAAAATCCAACACCAGTACCGCACATAAGGATATACATGGTTTCATCAAATGAACGTGGTGAATCTACTGGCACGAAAGAACAGTTATAGCCTGCAACATGGTCACGATCTAATGCAGCACCAGCAGTCATCACTGAACGCATTGATGGCATAACATTTCTATCATATACTGCTTGCTTCAATTCTTCTACAACTTTAGGGTCTGGTGTATAGTCCATTTTTGCAAGGTGCGTAGTCATAAAGTCAAAATATCTATCTACTGTCTCACCCCATGTTTCACGACGGTTTTCTTCTTGCAACCATCTTGCATATCTTGATAATGCAATAAAGTTTTCATATGGGTTTTCAATAATTCTTGACATTTTTAGTGACACCTTTTCTTCCGCCTTACGGATTGATTAATTTTTGAATGAGTTCTAAGTGTACCAAATAACATTTATAGAGGGAAGGGGTTATTGAAATTTTTTAAATATATGATCAAAAGCATTATTGGTCAACTGCAACCAGTTGTACTCTTCATGTATTTTGGTTGACTGCGAAAAGTAATAGCCAGAATATGCATTAAAGTTTTCTGCAACATCTTTCATAAGCTCAAGTAGATGTTCATAGTTTGGCTCTAAAACTTTTCCAGTGTGATTATGCCACGGAGAATCTATAAGTTTTGATTTAAGAGCTAATGGACCTAAAAACTTTTTATAATGAGCCCAGCCATCTGTGCAAATTGTTGGCATGCCTGTAGCTAAAGCTTGAAGAGGTATGAATCCAAAACCTTCTCCATAGCTTGGATAAATCAAAACGTCGTGATCATGGTAAAGTTTTACTAGATCATTTTCTTCCATATCATCAGTAATCAAAGTTATATTGGAATACATTTGTTCTGGTAAACCAATTATATTTCTATCTTCTTTATTATTATATATTCTAACAGTGCTACTTTTATAAGCTTTTATTGTTAAATGATAATTTGGATTATTACCAAACAGTTCTATAAAAGCATCTACTGTCATTTGTCCAGCTTTTCTAGGTGCTGGCTCTCCAATATGTAAAAATCTTATTATGCCGCTTGGCTTTCTTCTTTTAGGAGTCCATACATCTGTTATACCATGTGGATAAACATGAACTTCATCAGATAATTTATTTTCTTTAAATATCTGTGCATTCCAATCAGATGTTGTCCATATCTCATCAGATATTTTTGCCATCTCATACCAATTTTCTGGAATAGAAGTTGATTCCCATGGAGTATAACTAATTTGATATTGATTTCTATGCATTTTATTTTGATATGGCTGACAAAAATTTATTTGAACTGGGGCTTTAGAATTAGCAAAAGATACATCGTGTCCAAGTTTTTTAAGTGATTCTATTATATTAAAACTAGCATAACCATAGCCTGTAGATGTAGTAAAGTTAGATGTAGGCGTAAAAAACGATATATGCATAACTTTCTTTCTGGTTGACTAGGTTGACACGCTTTGCCAAACAATGCTATTATTATAGTTCGTTATCTCTAAAGGAGGAAATGCCAATGGAGAATATAAAACAACAGTTAAGCGATGTTGTGCATAACTGGACTATAGTTATAATGGTAACATTATTTCTGTTTCCAGTCCAGCCAGCAAATGCTTTAATTGTAAAGCCTTTAGTGAAAACTGAAGCCCAACTAAAGCAAGAAACCTTAGATGTGTTTGCAAGTACAACTTACAAACCTTCTGAGCAACTTACAGATCATGAGCTAATCTCATTGCTCAAAGCTGTAGGGTTCGAAGGAACAAACCTTAAAGAGGCTTGGGCCATCGCAAAGCGGGAATCTAACGGAAGACCGCTTGCATATAATGGGAACAGAAAGACTGGGGATAATTCTTATGGATTATTCCAAATTAATATGATTGACGAGCTTGGAAAAGATCGCCTAGTCCTATTTAATGAAAAGTTCGGACTGACAACTAAGGCTGGGTTATTCGACCCAGTAACAAACGCAGAGATAACGTACTATATGACTAATGGCGGCGAAGATTGGTCAAGCTGGAAGGGTATGACCCCGAAGGCTAAGGAATGGCTTTTGCAATTCCCCACTAACCAAAAAGCTTAGAGGAAATAATGCAACAGATACAATACGTATCTAAATATCTAGCCCTTTCAGAAGAAGGTCTTGTTCCTAGGATTGAATGTCCGATGGATCAGGGCCTTCTTCTATGTAATGAGGATATTAATGAAAATATATTTCTTTATTGTTTATCCTGCAATTATAAAAAAACAATTGGGCTTGAATATTATGAAAATATAGTAGCAGCAGTAAAAGGAGCATCTAAATGAATAGCGAGTGCTTAGACGGACTTTGTTCTTGTGAAGCCGAAAACAATTTTTTTCATGTAAAAATATTACGTGATGGAGAGCCTATGGCTGAATTTGATTCTATGGGTAGAGAAATATTTTGGGAAGATTTAGGGAGAAAAAATGACTGAAGAAAATATTGAACCTGCAGCGCTAGATGAAAATCTGCCTATGGTTAACTATATAATGCTACATAGAATTTATGATTTGCTTACACTGATTGCAAATAAGCTAGTTGGACCTGAAGATGTATCTAAGATGGTTTCTTATCACGATCAAGGGTACCTCCTTGGACCTACGCCATCTTTTACTCCAAGTCCTGAAGAATAAGTATTGACTTTGGACAGCATTTATTTTACAATTTAGAAGTACGGGTTGAGCATTTATGTTCCCCGTATAATGTGTCTTTAAGACGCTAGCAAGGCCCATTTGGATCCGCCTCCAAATGGGTTTTTTGCTTTATACGGGGTATAATAGAAGAATGATTAAGCACAGAATTATTGCGCTAACTACAACCCCAACAGATTTAACTTGGAATGGTGTTATAGATCCATTGAGCGTTATTTCTGTACAAAATATTGCTGCTACTGGATATGCATATCTTGGAGGAGAAAACGTTTCTATTTCAAACTATGGCCACAAGCTTTATCCTGGTCAATCTTTTACGGCGGAACTTGCTCCAAACGATAAGCTTTATGCCATATCAGATCAGGGTGTCTCTGTAGCAATATTTGAATTGGACATCTAATGAGCCAACCAAGAATCCGAATTACAACACCGCCACCAGACATATCTTCATTAATACCGACATATACTTCAACGGTTAAGCATTTAGTAAAAGCTGGTGTTCCATTAACAAAAGGTCATGCTGTATATATAACTGGTTCTACTGGAAATTCAGGAACTAATATGATTGCTGGGCTTGCATCAAATGCCAGTGAAATGACATCTAGTAAAACGATGGGGCTTATAGAGTCTACAGTTTCAACAAATGGTCAGGCATATGTTGTTACAGAAGGACTGCTTTCTGGACTTGATACGTCTTCTGCGGTTGCTGGAGATCCAGTTTGGCTTGGTACAGAGGGACATTTAATATTTGGACTCACAAATAAACCAAAGGCTCCAGCACACCTAGTATTTATAGGAATTGTAACTAGAGCTCAACAAAATAATGGTGAAATTTTTGCAAAACCACAGAACGGATTTGAACTAGAAGAACTTCATAACCTCGTATTAACAAATGTAGGGGACGGCAATGCAATAGTTTGGGATTCAGCATCATCTAAATGGATAAATAAAGATTTATCTCAAACATATGTAACATTAAATAATCTTGGCAATAGCCTTGGAGACTATGTACCCGTTGGAGATGTCGGACAACCAGACGGTGTAGCATCATTAGATTCAACTGGAAACGTTCCAGTTTCTCAATTAAACAATATCCCTATCCCATCTGGTGCATCATGGAATTATATTGGATCTGTAAGCTCTTCTAGCGGATCAAACGTTTCATTTAATAATTTAAATGGACAATATAAAGAATTGAGATTAACTTTTAGCGATGTATCAATCAGTGGCGGCTCAAGGCCAGTAGTTTACTTTAGATTTAACAACGATTCTTCTAGCTCTAACTATAGTGGGTATACAAATCAGGATCTAGGTAGTCAGGTATATTATGGCAATGTTATTGGATTAATATGGGGATGCATAAGCACCATGATATCTTTTGAATCTTCATCTGGAACTCTTTCGGTAGCAAACACTTCAAGCACAGAATCAAAAGGATTGTCTTTAGTATATAAAGGAGTTTATTCTGACTGGATTACTAGCAGCAGAATTGTAGGATATGAATCATTGGGTGGATCGTATAACGGATCTGCAATATCCAGCATAAATATTTCTCTTGCCAGCGGAAGTTTTAGTAGTGGAACATGGAAGTTGTGGGGGCTTAAATAATGTCTGATGTAAATGAATTAGATGCATTAACTGGAGAAGTTGTGCTTAGACCATATACCGAAAAAGAGTTAGCTTTGATTCAAGGTACGGCTGGAATCCCAAAGGCTTCTGAAATCAGTCCTGATACACAGGGTTACGCTGAGGCGTTACAGACTCTTGCAGAGCTTGGAATTACGGAAAGCCAAATTAGATCAAATACTGAAACGTAAGCCTTTTAATATTACAGATATAATGATATAATAAAATCGTGCAACTAGCACATTCTTATAAGGAGAAAATAAACTATGTCACATAGAATCGAAATTCTAGAAAACAACACAGTTGAGATCTTTGCCCAAGATGCGACTGTTCCATTTCTACGCCAGCCGAATTGGCCAAACCAAACAGCATGGGCAAGTGCTGATGAGGCAAGAGCTTGGGCTGAAACATTTGTAGAAGCAATTGTTGATCCAGCAGCACCATATGCTGCAAATGGTCCTGGCGAGGAACGCATTCCTAAGCCAACACCAGAGCAGATTGCTGAGATGGAAGCTGCTAGACAAGCTGCCATGAACGCAACAGCCCCAACTGAATAATTAATTATTTAGTAATAATTAATCCCCTAGAAATAGGGGATTTTTTATTTTTGTCTTTTTGCAACTTTTCTATTATGAGTTCTTACTCTATGGCAATTTGAGCAAACAATTTCACATTTAGCAATTTCTTCATCTATTTTCTTTTTAGACAAAGTAGATATTAACTCTGCAACATTTTTATGTTTTTGTCCTCTTACGTGATCAAAATCCATTACGTAGTATGGGTAGGACTCTTTGCAATCCATGCATGGCGTCTTGGACTTCATATCCTGAATATACCTTGCAAGATAGGCTTTTTGTTTAGCGATAGAAACCTTTTCGGTCTTCACACTCTAATTATACAAGAACTTTTTTACCTCTTCCAAAAGAAGTCTATTTTTTTCATAATTTAAATGGCAGCCATCCATAGACTCATTCGGCATCAAAAGGCTTCCTGATAATATGCTTTTTTGTAAATTTATATTTATTGTAGACATATCTAAAAGAGTATTGCAAAATATATCATATTGATTTAATATCTCTTCTCTTGTACCAAATCCCCACCAACCGTGAGACTCGTCAAAAAATGTATTGTCTGATATTACTGGAACTGGATCAATAAAACCAAAGCTACACCCAACTTGCTTTAAATATTCATTTGCTACATTGTAATAATGCTTGGCAACCTCTGCAGCGTTATTATATTTTACAAGGTTATACCTCACATCGTGAGAGCCAGCATAGAATAATACTAAGTCTTCTTTGCTAATTAAATTTACATCTAATGCATTATTTAGATCTTTTACTGTTAGGTTATGGCATATTAATGGTATGTTCCAGACGCAAAAAATATTTTCTAATATCTCAACAATACCACTTGGTTGTCCATCATGATCCCAATTATCAGCCAGTGCGGCGGCGTGAGAGTTACCTATAATAAATATTTTTTTCATAATAGTAGGGGTACTCGGATTTGAACCGAGAGTCGTTTGTATATAAGACAAGTGCTTTAACCAGATTAAGCTATACCCCCTTAGGAGTTAGCGTATTCGGAAAGCCTTAATCATAATAAAATTATATCAACTAAAAATATTTTGGTCAACTATACAATATCAAAGTAGAACAACATTCCTAGGCCACCATTGTTGCTTCTTACTGTTATTCTTCCAGGAATTGCTCCAGGTGGGATTACTGCATCTATAGCGTCATCATCTATAATTTCAAACTCTGCATCTTTATATCTCCAGAACTGAACTTGGTAAACAGACGCAAAGCCTGATCCGTTGATTCGTATTGTCTGACCAATAGATCCTTCTTCTGGAGTTGTGCCTGATACATATGGGCTCATAGTTTGGCTAATCCAGATAGCAGTGAAAGTAACATCATTTGCTGGAACTACGTAGGTTTGTCCTTCTTGATAAAGTCTATTTCCATCTGACCATCCATAGAACTCAGGATACACTAGCTGATCTGGAACTTGTCTCTGATATACACCTCCACCAACATTAACGAAGTTAGACTTTCTTTCTGTCTTTACTAATCCACCAGTATTGCCAGGAATTATAATTGTTGAACCTGAAAGTGCGTCGGCGAGAGAAGGCACATTTCCTACAACTTTTCCATCTGAACCATCTGGATCATATGTATAAGGAGTTGCAGTATATGTCTGTCCATTGAGGAAAGTGAAAGTGATTTCGACGGCGGGAGAAGAGATATATTGATATACAGTAATAGTAGATATATATCCTTCTTCTGATTGAGATACTACCGTATCGTTATTTGAGGAATTAGCCCCTATTTGAGTATATGAGACCATATAGTCGTAATTAGCTGCAAGTAGTGTATCTATAGCTTCAAGCCTAGTCATACCTATGACATTAGGAGCAGATAATACACCTGATATTACTGTTGCACTCGTTCTGGAAGTTTTACCAGTTTTACTTGTAGCAAGAGTAGTGGTTATATTTCCAGAAAAGAGTGAAAATGACTCTACTGGTTCCCCGCCAATTATATCTGCCATATGTAAATTTTACCATTGTTTCTATACATAAGATAATTATCCTAGTTGACTAGAATTATATATAGACTTATGATAATTAAAAAATTCCATTAGCTCATCATATTTATGGTCAACATCTCCATGCGATAGAGAGTTTTCATTTATTACATACAGGTATCTAGGTGTAGGATCAAACTTAATCTTAGCATTAATCATTCTTAGCTTTATCCATAACCCTGCATCTTCATACCATAATTCTGGATACCCACCAACTTTTTTAATTAATTCAGTTTTAACTGGAACACAGGATGTAATTGGATTAATGTATCTATTTAACTCAAACAGGTTGTTCCATTTTTCACTACTAGATTTTTCATAGGTGCCGTCTGATATATCTATTGAGTGAGCGCAAATATCGTATTCTTCGTCTAATCCATTTAAAAAAAATGAGTATGGGATATCATCTAAATCGCTTCCGATAATCCATTCAGTATCTGTATTATTTAATGCAACATTCCTATAGTGGCTCATAATGTGCTCTTCTGGTGTATCTGTTAGGATGACTTCCCAAAGTGTCTCTATTGGCCTGTCAGAGACGATTATGACCCTATCTGGCTTTGGGTCAAGGTTCTCAATGTGCTTTGTCCAGGCTTGACCATATTTTTCCCAATATCCGCCCCACGCTGTTGTATATAATGTAACTGACATAATATCCTAGTCGACTACTTTTTAATATTTCTTAAAATGTTAAAAAATATATTTTTTCTATAGTATATATATTATATATGTTTTTGAATTCAACTTGGGAATTAGATTTTTTAGCAAACCCCCCCTACCCCCCAAATTTAAAAAATCTTTTTGGAAAGATAGAGAGAAGTTACTAGATCATAATCCCAAGAAATAACTTGGTATATTGAGTCCCTTAGTGTAACCCCCCGAAACCTTTCCAAGTATAACATTATAGATTTTCGTAGGTCAAGACTTTTTACAAATTTTGTTGTGATTATTTAAAGTCATATAGGCAAAGTTCGATCTTACTTGAAGCTCCGCTTTGCAGTTTTCACATTTAACGATTCGCATATGGAACCATTATATATTATAGTCGACTGCTTTTCAAGATTTCTCAAAATGTTAATATAGATTTTATTTGTATGATACACACTTAAATAGATGTCCGAATTGTCCAATAGTGCGCCCATATATACCCTGTTTGTGGCGTATATCACAAAGTATTTTTTCAAAATGTCCGATTTATCCGTGTTGCGACTTGATAAATGTCAGTCCCCCGTTATATGATTATAGTATAAAGAAAGTTGATAAAGGTTATCAACAAAGAAAGGAGTTCAAATGAACTCACTATATGAAAATAGAAACTCACTAGAATCGTATGAACAGATTCGTGAAAGATTAGCAGATAGTATCTGCGATGAGTGTGGATATGCGTGTTTCGTGCATATGGCAAATTGCTCAAAGAAAGGGGCTAAGTAATGAATAGCCTATCTGTAGTAGTAGAACCTAGTCATCCTATGGCTAGTAGTAACACTAAGTCTAATGAGGTCTTCCGCCTCTCTAATGGAAACTACATAAGCCGTATGGCATATGTCTATATGGTAGCCTCTGAGGGGCTTGTCTCTCACCGCTACCTAACCCCTAGCGAATCCGCTTGGGTGTTCGCTAATCGTGTGAGGTAACTCACACGCCATAGGGTGCGTGTCGCCTTGTAATTGTCGGCTCTGTCTGATACCTTTATCTTATTAAACAAACGAAAGAAAGAAGAAAATAAATGATGACTAAATGGGATACTATCCAAGAAGATGTGAAAGATGCTTATGTGTATCTTGAAGAAGAAGTAATCGAAGAAGATGATGATATCTGGGGCTTTGATGTATCTGATGAAATCGAACTAGATGAGGAGTATAACTAAAATGGGTTTTATTGAATTTGCTCGTATTGATGAACTAGGTGTGGAGTGGGTAGATTTATCCGATGCTACACCGCAAGAATTACTAGATTTAGAAATCGGATTATTTCAGGAAGGTGCTATCTAATGACTATCAAATACTCAATTTGGCAAGGCTCTCGCCTACTATCTATTGACAATGTAGCCTACGAAATAAAGGCTATTGATCACCTAATCGATACGCTAAACGCTAGCGACTTAGGAAAGAAAGTAAAGTTTTCCGCTAACATTCAAGAGATAAAGGTAGGTAAGTAAATGAGCGAAGGTATTTTCACAATAGAACTAGGGCGCTATGGATTTATGCTTGACACAGAATGGTGTTATATAGCTATCTCGTGGCAACTAATCGGCTTGTCAGTCCTATCCGCTATAATCTATAAAGTAATCAAGAGAAAGAAGAATAAGTAAATGAATAGACTACTAACTAGCCTTGTCCAACTTGCTATCGCTATTCCCGCCCTATATATGGGGCGCTTAGTCTGGCAAGACCTAAAAGAAGATGTGAGGGAAGTCATAAAAGATTTTCGCTAATTAACGGCGTGTCGCCTTGACAAAAGGCGATCCGCCCGCAAAAGATTGCGGGCGTTATCCACAGGGTGATTAAGAGGCTGTGGATAAACACCCTGGATTTTGTGAGATTAATCACAAAAAAAGATTTCCGACACGCCCGAAAAACGGGTCAAAATGTCAGACCCCCCTGCTATAATTTCAGCATAACAAAAACGAAAGGAGTCAAAAATGACTCAACTAAATGAAACACTATTCAGCACAATCGTGCACGAATATCACAACGGCGGAGTAAAATCCTCTTATGGATTAGACGCCTACACTAGAAAAGAATTGCTAAAGTATTTATTCTCTAGCAAATCTTGCAATTGCGTAAATTGCCTTTAATTTGTCAGTGCTAACTGATACAATCTCTCTATAAATAACTAACGAAAGGTGACAACTTATGTCAGCAAATGTATATTCTGTCCAAAACCTCTTAGTAGGTAAGCAATACTATTCTAATTCTCTAGAGGGAATTATTATCAACGCCGAGCCACACCCTAAAGCGGTATGGTATGAAGGTTGCGATACTTATTTAGTAGAGGTTCAACCTACTAACCGATTTTCAACAACTTTCCGAACAGTTGCAGTAAAGGTAGGTGCATAATGAATTTAGAAGAATTCAAGGCTCACGTTCTTGCACAACGTGAAGCAACAAAAGCGGAAGCCTTGTCAGTGCTATCTGCTACAATTTCAAAAACAACACGAAAGGAAAACTAATGTATAAAATCACTTTAGCATATGACCAAAATGCTCCGCATTGGTCGCAAGAATACACAGATGAAATGATGGCGTGGAAAGATTTTTTCTCTTTCACCGACTGGGGTTTTGCTAATGAGTATTCAACTATAAATATTTTCACACCAGCACAAAAGTGCTACACCAAGATTTTTTATCGTGAGGGACGAAAGGTCGTAACAAAATGATGACACGAAAAGACTATGTAGCAACCGCAGAAATTCTAAAGTATATGAGCAACAAAACTCACCCCGCTTTATTTTCTAAAGTCGTAACAGATTTTGCGGAGATGTTTGCAAAAGATAATCCTCGTTTTGATGTAACAAGATTTCACGAAGCAAGCAACTACTCAACTATTTTTGGAAAGGTAAATTAAATGATTAAAGAAATTATTTCCGTTGCGTGTGATGAGTGTGGCGGTGCAGGATTTTTATTTTTTGGAAATGAATACAACTATGACGTAGAGACTTGCGATTGCGTTGCAGATGTTGAAGATGAATTAACGGTGGATTGGGTAAATGAATCTTAAAGAAAAAATAAAACGTGTGCAGGAGTTGCGGAGATCAAATGCCGCAACCCCTGTTCGCAATAAGAAAAAATATACAAGAAAAATTAAACATAAGCGGCGTGTCGATTTGACAAACTAGCAGCTGCCCGCAAACGTTGCGGCGTCGGGCGTGTCGTTAAGACTGTGATATAAAACACCCTGAAATTTTGGGCATTTTTTAGAAAATGTCGGTGTGCTCTGTTATAATTCCACTATCAACAAACGAAAGGCAAACTAATGGAATACAAAGTATTTTGCACAAACGATAATTGCGCTGATTATATCGTAATGGATGCGTATGAATACGGATACTATCAAGATGATTTCTTGTGCGCTTCTTGCTATGACGCCGATGAGGTTTCATTTTATGAATTAACTGGCTGGGCTGATAATGACGCTCTTGCCTCCGCTGGATTTGGAATGGATGAGGATTACTAATGTCGGACCTAACTAGTATAATCACCCCTATGAAATTAAAACGGTCCAATGATAGAAAGGTGGCTAACCTTGTCACAAAAAATGGAAAGCAAGCAGCAATTGCAAATACTTTCGGCCTGCCTGCTGGAAAAGATTTCTCGTGCCCTGGTGCCACTAGTGTATGTGAAAGCGTATGCTACGCAGGAAAGCTTGAAAAGCTCTTCAAGGGTGTAAAAGCTAACCTATTGCACAACTGGGATCTTCTACGCAATGCAGATATGGATACAATGCTTATTCTATTAGATGATATGATTGTAGAATTTATTGCAGATTGTGAAAAGAAAGACGCCCCTAAGTTATTCCGTATCCACTGGGACGGAGATTTCTTTAACGATACCTATACCTATGCCTGGAAGACCGTTATCTCTAATCATCCAGATGTTCAATTCTGGGTATATACACGTGTTAAGTCTGCAGCGCTTATTCTTAAGGATGTCTCTAATCTATCTCTTTATTACTCTACCGACGATGAGAATAAAGAAACGGGCCACGACTTAAAAATTAATTCTGGTGTCCGCCTTGCTTACCTAGGAAAGACATTCGCACTAACCGAAAGTACAATGAAAGAATTAACTGGTAAGCCTGGTGCTAAGTGTCCTGAGAATAATAAAAGCATTCCACTTATTAGCAATGCTGGCTCTGCTTGTGTATCTTGTGGATTGTGTGTTTATGGTAAAGCAGACATTCGATTTAGCGCTACTAAAAAATAAGGAGATGAAATGAGCACTAACCCATATGAAGAAATGCCGCTAGGATATTTTAATGCATTAATGTCGACAGTGTTAGGGTCCGATCAAGAACGGGAGCTAGCTAAAGAATATTTAAAAGAAATTGATCCCGACATTTGGTCGGATTAGCTTGACAAACGGGGTGACAGCCCGCAATGTTGGCGGGTTATCCACAGGTTTAAGAAGGCTTGTGGAAAACGCCTGAATTTTTGTGAAATTAATCACAGAAAAATAATGCGACACGCCGAAGTTAAATTAGTAAATGTCGGTGGGTTCGGCTATAATAGCGACATACACAAACGAAAGGTAACAAATGTCTAACCTAATGAAAGTTCCACACACAGTAGTATTCGAAGCAATTATTGACTTGGATAAAATCCCTGCAAACTTATTGCCTGCGCTAATTAAATTAGATAAGGAAGCAATTACAGAAATGTGTAAGGGTGCAACGCTACACGCTCTTGGTATGTCTAATACTCTTGAAGTAGCAAATACAGGCAACTATTGGGCAGAATTAACACTAGCAGAAAAGGCAGAATAAAAATGGGATACACAACAGCACTAGCACTTGAAGAAGAATTATCATTAGAGGCAGGACTTGCTTATCACTTACAAGGTAATCATTACCCGCCCGTTCCCGTATCAATGGTGCAACCTTGCATAGATGCTATCGATGCGTTCTACGATGAGGAATATAGTCGTGAGATCAATTTACCTGAAGGCATAACTTGGAGAGGTCAAACTTCCTGCCCTGCGTCTGCAATTGTAGATGCTCACCACCTAGAGGCGTGGCTACCTGAATGTGATTAACCTCACACGATACTCCCCTCAGAAATGAGGGGAAATGTCGGTGGGCTAGGCTATAATACTACCAACAAGCAAACGAAGGAGAAAAAATGGAAATCGGACAGACATACACAACAACACAGAGCGGTATCACAGGGGTTATCAAGGCGGTTGATAACCACCCTAGCGGAGTAAATCGTATCTTGCTAGATGTAAATGGCAAAGAGCGTTGGACTTCCGCACCCGCTAACTAAATAAAACGAAACAGGGGCAGTTTAGAGAGTGTTCTCGCCCAATGTCGTAAGTAAGAACTCTCACCCTAAGGGGTTGTCAGACCCCTATGTTATACTAGCAAACCAACCAACCAACGAAAGGTAATCCTATGTCAAGAGCAATCACAGTAAAGGTGGCAACACCAAAGGTAATCAAGGCACTAGAAACTCGTCTAGCAGAACTAGAAAAGAACTATGCCTCACAAGAAGCAAACGAAGCAAAGTTCCAGAAAGCCCGTGAAAAGTGGCAGAAGGAAATTGGCAAGTGGGCTATCGCAAACTTCTCAAAGGCTGAGAACATCAGAACAAACTATCGTTCTTGGAACAACTCTCTCAATGTTGATTTTGACATCATAACAAAAGAGAGCGACTTCCCTGCTGAACCTCAAAAGGATTTTGAGATTATTCATCAGCACACTTATCGTGAGATGAAAGAGGACATCTCAAATGCTCTCACAATTCTCAAGATGACAGATGAGGAAACAGTAAATGCTTCTACAATGAAGCAAATTGCTAAGTATCTCTAAATAAATAGCAGGGGGCTAGACAAACTCTAGCCCCCAATGCTATAATTTTAATTCCTACTAACAGAAAGATAAAAATGGCAAATCGCTATCGTATTGAAATCTATGACGCTAACAAGGCTAATGATTTAACTCTATACTCAGATATGGGTGTAGATAAAGAATATCTAACTGAAATGGTTATTTCTAACCTTCGCCGCTTTCAAGGCAAAGTAAATGCATTCGTCTTTGACAATGTAAAGAAAAAGAAAACAACTGCAATGTTCTTTGATGAAACAATTGTAAATAAACTAAATCAAAAACACGTGCTAACTTCTAAAGAGCTCGGCTTAGTTTAAAGCTAGGGGGCGGGATCAATTTCCCGCCCCATTTACCTTTCTCGCATAATGAGATGCCCCCAGCGTTGCGGGGTTTTCCACAGTTTTAAGAAGGTTATCCACAACCCCTTGAATTTTGTGAGATTGATCACATTGATCAATTCGGACATATTGTAACTAACTATTGATAATGTCAGACCCCCCTGTTATAATTGCACAATCAACCAATCGAAAGGAAAAAAATGGCTCACAATCTAGAAGTCGAAAATGGCGAAGTTGCTTTTGCTCTTCGTGGTGCTCCTGCTTGGCACAATCTCGCAAATCGTATTTTCTCACAAGATGAGGAAGTTACAACTGCAACAATGCTTGAAGAGGCAAAGTTAGCAAATTGGAATGTTCGTTTATCTCCAATTACAAATCACATTGACGAATCTTGGAATGATGTTTCAGATTCATCTTTAGTTGTTCGCACAAATCCATTCAATGGCGGAACTGATGTTCTTGCTACTGTTGGTAAGCGTTACAAGCCTGTGCAAAATGAAGAATTGTTTGCATTCGCTGACGCTATTCACGACGCAAATGCTGATTGCCGTTGGGAATCTGCTGGCTCATTAAAGAAGGGTAAAGTTGTTTTCGGCACTGTGGATATTCCTCGCACAATGGTGCTTGACCCACAAGGTGCTAACGATGAAACTAAACTCTATCTTATCGTTTGGACATCTCACGATGGTTCTGTTGCTGTTCAAGCAGCGGTTACACCTGTTCGTGTAGTTTGCCAAAATACTCTTAACCTTGCAATGAAGAGCGCAAAGCAATCTTTCAAGATTCGCCACACGCAATCTGTTGAAGGTCGCATTCAAGTTGCTCGTGAAACTCTTGGGCTTGCTCTTGGGTATTTCGAAGAGTTTGAGAAGGAAGCGCAGGAACTCTTTAACCAAGAGATTACCGAT
>JACCDW010249967.1_pt1 | contig 26957 bp, 22 predicted proteins | sample 7449781 | NCBI WGS metagenome assembly JACCDW01 (sample SAMN15323449, study PRJNA562643) | freshwater metagenome | isolation source: river surface water | place: USA:Blue River Watershed | collected 2017-08-18
ACTGTAAAATTCCATCGGGGCGAGATTTAATCGGTAAGCAATTTGCTCTATTTTCTTTTAATATTTTCTCCGCCAAATATATATCGCTTACTTCGAGAGCGAAATGATTACTTCTTACAGGCGTAAACGGAACTTCTGGTTTTCTTCCAATTAAATGTATTTCTCGGCCATTCCCTAAACTAAACCATAAAACGGGATAATCAAAAGCAGGGGCTGGGATTTCCTCCAAACCAAGTACTTCTGCATAGAAAATCCTACTTTTTTCAATGTCGGATATTTGCAATGCTACATGGTTGAAAGCCTTTATTGTCAGTTTGTTGTTCATGTTTTTCTGCGATTTATTGCCACAAAAGTAAATAAATCGCATGATTCTGTGGCTGAATAGCTCCTAAAATTCTATTTTTTTTGTAACTTGCGTCATGGAAAAATTTGTTGTTTCGGCCCGAAAATACCGCCCTATCACTTTCGATACAGTTGTAGGTCAGTCGCACATCACAACTACTTTGCAAAATGCCATTCGTACTAATCATTTAGCACAGGCTTTTTTGTTTTGTGGCCCTCGTGGTGTAGGTAAAACAACATGTGCCAGAATTTTGGCCAAAACCATCAACTGCCAAAATCTTACCGAAGATATTTCGTCCTGCAATGAGTGTGAGTCGTGCAAGAGCTTCAATAATAATGCTTCGTTTAATATTCACGAACTCGATGCCGCCTCCAACAACTCGGTTGAAGATATTAGAAACTTGACCGACCAAGTGCGTTTTCCTCCGCAGTCGGGTAAGTATAAGATTTATATCATTGATGAGGTTCACATGCTTTCGCAGGCAGCCTTCAATGCGTTCTTAAAGACCCTCGAAGAGCCACCAAGTTATGCCATTTTTATCTTAGCAACCACCGAAAAACACAAAATCTTACCAACGATTCTGAGCCGTTGTCAGATTTTTGATTTCAACCGTATTCAGATAAAAGACATTGCCGACCATTTGGCCAATGTGGCTACGAAAGAGAATGTAAAAGCTGATTATCAGGCACTTGAACTCATTGCTCAGAAAGCCGACGGTGGTTTGCGTGATGCTCTTTCGATGTTTGATTTGAACGTTACGTTTTCGTCGGGTAATGGGCTTACGTATCAGGCAGTCTTAGAAAATTTACATATTCTTGATTATGATTATTACTTCCGCATGACCGATGCCTTATCAGCAGGGAATGTATCGGAAGCATTTTTGTTATATAATGAAATTTTGGAAAAAGGCTTCGATGGACATCAGTTTGTGGTGGGCTTAAATGAACATTTCCGAAACATTATGGTAAGCAAAGACCCACAAACAGTGAAACTTTTGCAGGTGGCTGATTCCATTCAACAACGATACGTTGAGCAGTCAGCAAAGTTATCGTTGGGTTATATATTTTCTTCGTTAAGCATTGGTAGTCAACTTGATATCAATTATAAATCGGCCAAAAATCAGCGTTTGCACGTTGAAATTGGTCTGATGAAACTCTCGCAGATTCAACAAGTTTTGAATTTGAGTGAGCTACCCAACAACGGGGACGAAAAAAAAAATAGTAATCCAGTAGTTTCACAAACACCTACAAGGGCAGAAAGCTCGGAACAAAAATCAACAGTAGGAGCAGCTACTCCAACCACCACTTCGCAGGCACAGCCAAGTTATGTACAGTCGGTTCCTGTGGTGCCTACAAGGCCAGTTACGCCAACTGTGCCACCTTCTACGCCGAGTGTGCAGCCAGTGGCTCGCCCTTCGATGGCTTCTTCAAAATTACGTTCGACGGTTGATATTGAAACTTCGGTTTTTAATCCAAAATCAGAAGCACAAAGTGTTGATAATGAGCCAGCTTTACCAAATTATAATGATGCGTTTACCTACGAAACTGCTCAACAAGCCTTGTTTGCTTTTGCCAACGAAAGCGACCTCGAAACGCTAAGAGTAATGCTCAAACGAGAGTTTATTTTGGATGGAACAACCTTCAAGTTGCAGTTAGATAACCAAATTCAGATGGATACGCTTACGCAAATGAAGCAAGATTTGGCTACGTTTTTGCGTCAGCGGTTGAGAAACGCTTCGATACAGATAGCTGCTGAAATTGTAGAAACAACAACCGAACGTAGGCCATATACAGCCCAAGAAAAATTTGAATATTTGGCCAATAAAAACCCTGCTTTGTTTGAATTGAGAGATAAATTAGGCTTGGAATTGGTGTTTTAGGTGAAAATTATGCGTGGTTAAAGGCATGAGTAGTCATTATTGTTATTTCATCCCTTCGGGATTCTGTTTGGTTTTAATTTGGATTGCTATAATCATAGTATCCCTTCGGGATTGTATTTGGTTTTAATTTGAATCGCTACAATCAAATATTCCTTCGGATTTATTTCACAGTTTTTATTGTAACCCCCTTCAGGATTCTGTTTGTTTTTACATTTGAATGGCTATAATCATAACATTCTTTCGGGATTAATTGTATGAGTTAAATTCCGAAGGAATGATATGATTATAAAAAACAAAATTGTCTATCTAAAATCCCTAAGGGATGATATACTGCTCAACGAGTTCAATCTAAAATTCAAAAAGTAATCTTCAAAATCAGTTTTTCTGCTCCACGTTTTACTTCGGCATCAATCGTTTGGCCTTTGTCAAACTTTCCGAGTGCTTTCATGTATTCCTGTACGTCAGTGGTTGAGTTTTCACCGAGTTTCATAATTATATCACCTGTTTGCAAGCCCGCTTTTTCGGCAGGGCGGCCTTTCGTTACACCATCTACTTTTACTCCGCCTTTATCGTAAGCATAATCTGGAATAATTCCCATCGTAACTTTAAAACTGCTGCGGGCATTTCCAGCGTGTGGGTTGGTGGCTACTTGTACAAAATCAAGTTTCGGGGCTTCTTCTATTTTTTCGATAATACTCTTGGCTAAGTTCAAAACCTTTACTTCTCCCTCGGCATTAATCAAGTTGGCATCATCGCTTGGTTTGTGGTATTCTTGATGTGCCCCCGTAAAGAAAAATAACACAGGGAGGTTTTTGAGGTAAAACGAAGTGTGGTCTGATGGACCTACACCTGCCGAGTCGACATTGTATTTAACTCCTTGATTCATAGCCAGTTGTGGAATGTTCTTTCCCCAAAAACTACTCGTTCCCCAACCGCCAATAGTTAAGCCTTTGTCTTCACGATAACGCCCAATCATATCCATATTTATCATACAATTGACTGATTTTAAGTCGATTGTGGCATTATCAGCGTAATATTTTGAGCCAATCAAACCCAATTCTTCACCCGAAAAGCCAATGAATAAGAAATTGTGTTTTTCTTTGATGCTATTCTTTGCGTAAAACTTCGCCATTTCAATCAGACCAGCTGTTCCCGAAGCATTATCATCAGCCCCATTGTGGATGCTTCCAACCGAATTTGCTTCGAGCGAACTCCCTTGGTCGCCTTTGCCGAGGTGGTCGTAATGAGCTCCAATAATGATGGTTTTATCGGAACCATTATCCAAAAATCCTACAACGTTGGTGGCTTGCACGTAACTAACGTTAGGCGGTAAGCCTTTTTTTGCAGGAAATTCTTGTAGGTATGTGCCTTTATCGCCGTAGGGTTTTAGTCCAAGTTTCTTGAATTGTTTTTCTAAATAGGTAGCCGCAGTTTTGCCTCCTTCTGTGCCAGTCCCACGTCCTTCGAGCTTATCCGATGCTAAATAATCAATGTGTTTTTGGATGCTTTTGGGTGTTTGAGCAGAAAGCCCCCCAACAACTAAAAGAATGCTGAGAGCTGATGAATAAAATATTTTTTTCATTAGTTGAAATTTTGTTGATAAACTGAAAATCAAATATACTCACAAATTAGTTGTAATAATAAAAACTAAAAACTCATTTTCTTGCAATCAAACTTTTAGTAAATTAGTGGCTTAACCCATCAATAAACATGAAAAAATTTATCCTTCCTATTGCCTGTGTGTTATCGCTTGGCCTTGGTGCATTCGTCACAAAAATTATCGAAAATCCACCTTTGACAGTCGAGGTTATCAATCAAGCCGAAAAAATCTTAGGTCTTGACTTTACTGATGCCGAAGCCGATTCAATGCTTAATGATTTGCGTGATAATCAAAAAGATTTTGAAGCCATGCGAAAAGTGCCGCTTGATAATAGCGTTTCGCCAGCGTTGTATTTCAATCCACTTCCTGTGGGTTTTGAGTTTGAAAAGAACTATTTACCATTTAAGGCTTCACAGATTTCGGCCGTAAAATTACCAGCTAATCGAGAAGATTTAGCATTTTATTCGGTACGAGAATTGGGCGAATTGCTCAAAACTAAACAAATTTCATCAGTCGAACTAACAAAGTTCTTTTTGGAAAGATTAAAAAAATACGATACACAACTGCATTGTGTTGTAACACTTACGGAAGAATTAGCTCTTAAACAAGCCGCTCAGGCTGATGCCGAGATTAAGGCAGGCAAATACCGCGGATTTCTACACGGAATACCGTACGGTGCGAAAGATTTATTAGCCGTGAAGGGTTATAAAACTACGTGGGGTTCGGTGCCATACAAAGACCAACTAATTGATAAAGATGCCACCGTAATTCAGCGTTTAGAGCAAGCTGGTGCGGTACTTTGTGCTAAATTGACATTGGGAGAACTGGCGATGGGCGATGTTTGGTTTGGCGGAAAAACGCTCAATCCTTGGGATTTGAAGCGTGGGTCGAGTGGCTCTTCTGCGGGGTCGGCATCTTCGGTTTCGGCTGGACTTTTGCCTTTTGCCATCGGTAGCGAAACGTTGGGTTCGATTGTATCTCCTTCGACGGAGTGCGGTACTACGGGTTTGCGTCCAACCTTCGGGCGTGTGCCTCGTACGGGTGCAATGGCTTTGAGTTGGAGTATGGATAAACTCGGGCCAATTTGCCGAACTGTTGAAGATTGTGCAATCGTTCAGAATGTAATTCAAGGGGTTGATAACCAGGATTTTACTTGTATGAAAGCACCATTTAATTATGATGGAACGCAAGGAATAAAAGGAATGAAGATAGCGTACGTGAAAAGTGATTTTGAGCGACGTTACCCTAATAAAACTACCGATTCGCTTACGTTGGTGACACTTAAAAAGTTAGGAGCCGAATTGATTCCGATTGAATTGCCTACGCTACCATCAAACGAAATTAGCTTCTTGTTGGGTGTAGAAGCAGCCGCTGCTTTTGATGAGTTGACTCGCTCGGGTAAAGATGATTTGATGGTTAGACAAAACAAAAATGCTTGGCCAAATGCTTTCCGTTCGGCTCGATTTGTACCTGCGGTTGAGTATCTGCAAGCCAATCGCCACCGTACGTTATTGATTCAAGAATTAGATAAAACATTGAAAGGGTTTGATGTGTATATCACGCCTTCTTTCAGTAAAAACCTAACAATGACTAATCTTACGGGGCATCCGTGTGTGGTTTTACCCAATGGTTTCCGCCCAGAAGGACGCCCTGTGAGCATTACTTTTATGGGCAGATTATTTGGTGAAGCGAAACTTTTACAAGTTGCAAAAGCGTATCAAGATGCTACGGATTTTCATAAAAAGCATCCGAAATTGTGTTGAGTTGTTAGACACGAGAAATGAGACAAAAGATTTTTATTTTCTCATTTCTCGTGTCTCATTTCTTTTGTCTAAGTTAAAAAAATGGCAATAATCTATCCGTAATTTCTTTCGGACAAGTCGTGATTCGATTATTGGCAGTTTTTACAAAAACTAAAGTCGTCTCGCCCGTGTGCAAGAGCGTTTGTTGCTCATCATAAATTTCATAATGAAAAATAATTCTGACTTTAGGCATTTCTTTGATTATCACTCGAATCGTTACTAAATCATCGTATTTGGCTGGAGAAATAAAGCGAGATTTATTTTCGTAAACAGGCATGATAATCCCTGTTTCTTCCAATTCACGATAACGCAAACCCAACGAACGCAAAGCTTCAACACGACCGATTTCGTAGAGTTTGGCGTAGTTTCCGTAATACATATAGCCCATTTGGTCGATGTCGGCATAGCGGACTCGGTAGTTATAATCGAATGAATACATTTATTTTAATGGATAATGAATAATGCAAAATTGAGAATTTTATTTACAAATTAACTAAGTGTTTCTAACTTTACTAAACCCTCTTCGTTTCTAACTATTTGTAAATCAATGTCTTGTAAGTATTCGTTCAATAAATCAAAAAGCGATTCGGTACCGAGAATACATTTCTCAAAATACCAATCAAGCGATTCTTCGGCTACTTCTTCACAAATATGCTTGTAATCTTGCATGGTGTAGCCTTTTAGTGGCGTGCCGTTTGCTGAAGCTCCGAAACGTTCCCACAACAACTTCATTACATTATCAATGGAGCGAGTTTTATGCGAGATTCGTTGAATGTGTAAATCTAAAATCTGAGCAGCAATGGCCCCTTTGTGATACACCGAAACTTTGCGGTCGGGAATACTTTGGGTGTAGCCATCGAGCCACAAATCCCACGAAGATTCAACGAGCGACTGCGAAGCACGGTCGGCGTGGTCGAAGTGGCGTTTGTAATAGGCTTCCACCTCTTTAAAGTATTGTTTTTGGTCAAAAACGCCCGAACGATGAAGCATTAAATCTCCGTAATAAGTCGTTACGCCTTCGGCCACGAAGCAGGTCGGAAAGTAATTTTCTTTCGTATAGTCGTAGGGGAGAAGTTCGGCAGGGCGAAGTTTACATATATTCCATGTATGGAAAAGTTCATGCGAAGCCAAACCGAGTAAATCAATGTAGAGTTCCTCGAAATTTTGGCTATCAGGCCCCAGAACTTGCATCGTGGAGCTGCGATGCTCAACCCCGTGGTAGTAGGCTACTGGTAAAACCCAAGTAATGAAATGATATTCTTTTTCGGGAAACTCTCCAAAAAGTTTGATTTGCTCTTCAGTAAATTTCTTAAAATCAGTTCTGATTCTGCCCAAGTGTTCTCGTGAAAGATTCCCTTCAAACCAAATATTGAATTTTACGTCTCCGACTTCATAAAAATCATGTTTTAGATTTGAACTGACAATAAAAGGAGAGTCGGCCAAATGATAAAAATCATGAAAAGGTATTTTTACAAGAGTATCAGTTAATTTTTGTTGGTTATTTAAGCCAGCAATTTCTTGATTTTCAGTTTTATGTAACTCCAAAAAGCATGGCTCGTTGATATGGCCTTCGGCATAAATGCACAAGTTTACGGGGTTTACGTACAAAATATTTTCATCCACAAAGCTGCTTCCTGCGTTGATTACATTAGCGTAGTAATTATATTTGGCAGTAATAGATTTCGCTCCATTGGTTTGTACTTTCCAGCGGTCTTTGGTTATTTTTGATGTCTGTAATTTTTGACCATTTTCATCGAAAACTTCAAAGACTTGAATGTTTTTAGCAAAATTTTGTAATTCATAACGGCCTGGTCGCCATGCGGGTAGTTGAAGCTCAATTTCATCAGTTTGTATGTTTTCGATGCTACATTCGATGTCAGTGAAGTGAAAATTTTTGTTTTTTGAATATATTTTGTAGTTCATACAGTTTTTTTTCGTAAGGATTTTGTCTTTTTAAAAACATTTCGTACTTTTGCACTCCCGAATTAAGATTCCAAGAACAAAAATAACAAAAATATAATGAAAAGGACATTCCAACCATCAAATAGAAAGCGTCGTAACAAACACGGATTCCGTGAGCGTATGGAAACTGCTAATGGAAGAAGAGTATTGGCAGCACGCCGTGCAAGAGGCAGAAAAAGATTAACTGTATCTGACGAGAAAAAACATAAGTAAGATTTTTTCTTGAAATAGAAATTTTATCAATCTATTTGATAATAAAGATATTTGAGCCGCCTTATTGGTGGCTTTTTTATTTTGGAATGAAATTATGTTTCGTTAATTAATAAAATTCATAAATGCGAACTGGAAGTTCGCTCCACATGAAGAAAACATTCAAAAAAGACGAGCGTCTTTGTAGCGTAAAGGTAATCGAAAACCTTTTTGACAGAAAGAATTCTGCCAACGGAGGTGTGTTTTCGTACCCAATGCGTGTGGTTTTTCAACCTCAGTCATCCAGCGAGAGTGATGGGGTTGTTTCTTCTCAAAATCCTACCCAAGTTTTATTCTCCGTACCTAAGCGTCAGTTTAAGCACGCCGTTGACCGTAACCTTATTCGTCGTCGAATGCGTGAGGCTTATCGACTCAATAAACAACTACTTACAGGAAATTTTACTATTGCATTTATTTATATCGGTAAAGGAATCGAAGATTATAAGGCCATTGAAAAAGGTATGAAAAGTGCCTTGAAGAAGATGAGTACCGTTGAGTAAAAATGTGCCAATTTATTATCGTATATTAAATTCTATGATTTATATTTAGAGTCTAATAGTCCCTTTTTACTATCCAATAAATTCCTTTAGATGATGACAAACTTTACAAAACTCCTTTTTGCTATATCGTTTATGATATATTCAACTTCATTTGCACAGTTAAGACCTGTAACGAAAGAAGATGACCCATTGGAAAGGATTAACTCTGAGATGGAGTTAATTAAAGACCCTATAACTGGTACTATACCAGTTGATGAACTTGTGAAAGCTCATATGCAAGTAAAGCAAAGATTTAATAAAGAACCCAAATTAGCAATTTCTGGTCTTACATGGATTGAGAGAGGTCCAAACAATATTGGTGGTCGAACAAGAGCTTTGATGATGGACCCAAATGATGCAACTAACAAAAGAGTATGGGCCGGAGGAGTAGCAGGTGGATTATGGTATAATAATGATATAACTTCGGCTGCTTCGGGCTGGACAAAAATTAATGATTTTTGGGATAACCTTGCTATTAGCTGTATTGCTTATTCTCCGGCAAATACAAATATCTTTTATGCGGGTACAGGAGAAGGTTGGTTTAATTTGGATGCTGTGCAAGGTGGAGGTATTTGGAAAACAACCGATGGAGGTACAACTTGGAATGTTTTAAGTGCTACTATTCCGAATTATTCTGCACCAACTAATCAACAATTTGCCTTTCAGACTATCCAAAAAATCGTGGTTAATCCTGCGGGAAAGATTTTTGCCGCTACACTATATGGCGTTTGGCAATCATCAGATAATGGTACGACATGGACATTGAGCCATGCACCATCTGCTACGGTTTCAGATGCGGCCAACTTTTGCTCAGATTTAGAGTATGTTGGAGGTATTTTGTATGCAGGTTTTGGGCGTGGAACTGGTAGTTCTGTGCGTAAATCAATAGATAATGGGGCTACTTGGACGAATATAACTCCACCTTCAATTACAGGTGGAAGAACAGAATTGGCTGTCGGCAATGCAGGAACCATTTATGCTGTTAGTGATAACAACTTTTTCACAATAAGCTATTTTAGAAAATCAGTAGATGGCGGTACAACTTGGACGAATGTAACCATTCCAACCGACGCTACACTAACAACTGATGTTACGAACGGACAGGCATGGTATGATTTGATTTTGGCAGTTCATCCTTCAGATGATAATGTCTTATTTATTGGAGGGGCTTCTCACGCCAGAACCGTTAACGGGGGCACTTCATGGTTTTGTTTTCCTTATAGTAATCCTGTTCATCCCGACCATCATAACATGATTTTCAGAACTGGTAGCACGAATCAAATGATAATGGCAAATGATGGTGGTGTTTATTATTCGACAAATTATGGTGATGCCTCTATCACTGCTACAACTTCGGCATTTTCATTTTCGACACGTAATAAAGATTATAATGTGATGCAACCTTATGCAGTGGCCATGAAAAATGTTAATAATGATGGGTATATTTTACAAGGGAATCAGGATAATGGTACTACTTACATGACGGCTGCTTATAATACCTTGGGTGGAGCGACACAGGCTGGTGGAGGAGATGGGATGTTGTGTATAATAGACCAAGATAATCCAAATATTTTGATTGGGTCGTTTCAGTATAAACAGCATTATACTATAAACCCAACAACTAATGTTGCTTCAGCCTATTTGGCTCCTACCGATGCAGATGCTGACGGTAATACTGATGGACAATTCTTAAACCCTTGTGATTACGACCATACCAACAATATATTTTACTCAAATGTAAAACGTAGAAATGCAACGGGAAACCCCGCATTTTCTCGGACAGTGGTTACAGCCTATAATAGTGTAGTAGCAAATTTAGTAAATGTAACTACCTCAGTAACAGGTATGAATCTTACAGTTATAAAAGCGTCGCCCTATACAGCACATACCATTTATTTTGGAACTACTTCAGGTAGGCTTTGGAAGGTAACTGGTATGAATACAGCTACGCCAGTTGCCACTCAGTTGGTGCAGAAAAGCGGTGCGGTATCTTGTATTGAGATTGGAGCAACAGATAATGAACTTATATTAACTTATTCAAGCTATAGTGTAACTTCGGTTTGGTATTCAAATGATGGAGGGGTAACTTGGGTTGACAAAGATGCTTCAGGACATGGTTTGCCTAATATTCCTATTAGGTTTGCCTTATTTAATCCGCTTAATCGCAAGCAGGTTTTATTAGCCACAGAGTTAGGTGTTTGGAGTACAACTGATGTTACGGCGACTAATCCAGATTGGCAACCAACTAATGCTAATTTAGCTAATGTTAGATGTGATATGCTCAGATACCGCTCTGCTGATAATACTGTAGCAGTTGCTACACATGGCCGAGGAATCTTTACCACTAAATTGCCAGTTTGTCCAACTGATGTTGTCAAAACAGGCAATATGTCAGGTACTGAGACTGTTTTGTCGGGTACGTATATCAATGGCAAAACTGCTAACGTTATTCAGACAGGAGCTAATACAACTTATAGTGCAAAGAGTTATGTATTGCTCGAACCTAAGTTTGAAACCCAGAGTGGAGCCATTTTCCAAGCTTTGATTGGAGGATGTAATTAGAGACTTTCTAAATACAATAATGATTCCAACCATTTCGTAGGTATTCGAATCATTGTTGTATAGGAAAGCTTTTAAAACTAATTACTAAAATGAAAAATATAATGTTAATATTGGTTGCATTCTTATTCTTGTTTAGTTGCGAAAACGTAGCTATTGATGCAGGAGTTGTAGAAGGTAAAGTGACGATTGGTCCACTTTGTGGTAATATACCAGCAGGAACGACAGGAACTAATCCATGTGGATTTACGGATGAACAAATGGACCAAGTTTATTCAAAATATAAAGTGGCTATTTACAGTGAAAGTAATCCTAAAACTGCCATTAAAGAAGTCGTATTGAATCGAACTGGTGCTTTTTCTTTTGAAGTTCCGACGGGTGGATACTCAGTTGAAGTTGTGTTACCTCAAGGTAGTACTGCTTCTACTCAAATAGGTAGTGAATTGAAAAAGACGGTTAGCGTTACAAAAAGCATGGTGACAACCATTAGTCTGAATGTTAATACGGGAATTCAATAATACAAACATGAAAAACCTCATAATATTGTCGATGATGTTAGTGACATTGTTTGCTTGCTCATCGCAAACAATTACTCCCGATATTGGTTCGCTTGATTTGAAAGTAACCATTGGGCCACTTTGCCCGATTGAGCCTTGCAATAGAACTGTCGAAGATATTAGAAAAGTGTATGAAGCGTATACTTTTACGGTAAAAGATACCAAAACTGGAAAGCTCGTTTTAGAAAAAAGTTTGAGCTACAATGGTACGAACGGGGTTCTAAAAAGTACTGATATATTGGTTGGGGAATATGAATTAGATGTAACTCCGAGTTCAATCTTTACAAAAAGAAATTTTCCTCAAACTTTTATTATCGAAAAAGGTAAAACAACCCAACTGGAGGTTTTGATAGATACGGGTATTCGCTAAGGTTTTTTTATTTTTTTTAAACGCCAATCATAACGATTGGCGTTTTTGTTTAGTTTTATATATACTTTTATCAACTCAAACAAAAACCGGTATTAATGACTGCTCTCGAAAAATATATTCAGTCTTATTTTGGAATTCCGATTAATGATTTGCAGAAAATTAGCTCGTTCTTTGAATTGGTAAAACTTAAAAAGGGCGATTTTTTTCTGAAATCTGGCAGAATCTCTGACCGACTTGGCTTCGTACAATCGGGTATTTTGCGAGAGTTTGTCAATTCTGATGGTAAAGAAATCACGAAGTGGATTTCGACCGAAGGCTATTTTACGGTTGACTTATCAAGTTTTGTTTTCCAGCAACCCGCTCGATGGCATATTCATGCGTTGACCGATGCTGATGTTTATGTCATTAAATATGCTGATTATAAGCAAATTGGAGAAATAATTCCTCGTTGGCAAGAGTTAGAAAAGCTTTTTATTACTCGTTGCTTTAGTATTCTCGAAGAACGAATCATGACACACCTTTCGATGACAGCTGAAGAGCGATATCAACATTTTCATAATTTTAATCCCGCACTCTTCAATCAGGTACCACTGCAATATTTAGCTTCAATGTTGGGGATGACTCCCGAAACTTTTAGCCGAATCAGAAAAAAGACGATGCACTAAAATTCTTGATTTTTATCAAGAGAACCCTGCTTTTTTTGCTTGACCTTTGTATTATCAAATTTTTAATTATCAAGCAATTATGGCAAAAGAACTCATCACCGAAATAAAAATCAATGCAAAGCCTGCACAGGTTTGGGCAATTTTAACCGACTTTGGTAGCTATCCTGCATGGAATCCATTCATAAAATCGCTTACTGGCCATGTGCAGGTTGGTAATACCATTACGGCCAGAATTGAGCCACCTAAAGCCAGCGGAATGACTTTCAAACCTAAAGTTTTGGTGTTTGAAGCTAATAAAAAATTTCTTTGGTTAGGAAATTTACTCGTTAAAGGACTGTTTGATGGCGAACATTCTTTTGAATTGATTGATAACCTTGATGGCACAACGACATTTATTCAAAGCGAAAAATTCGGAGGAATATTGCTTCCACTTTTCAAGAAAATGCTTGATGTAAATACCAAAGAAGGTTTTGAGTCAATGAATAAAGCATTGAAAGATAGAGTGGAGAGTTTGTAGCATCAATTTATTCATAAATATTATCTGATAGTAAGCAGTTTAGCCAAAATTTTCATTTATTTTAGTGGTACTATTCAACCTCATTCCTCTAAAACCAAATGAAAACATTTTCGTATGCTTTCGTATTGCTTGCTTTCGTATTTTCTGCATATACTTCTACACAAAAAAGTGTTCAGCTTTTTGATGGAAAAACCTTTAAAGGCTGGGAAGGTGACACCCTAAACACATGGCGTATTGAAAATGGTGCTTTAGTGGGGGGCTTTCTGGATAAAGATGTACCACACAACGACTTTATCTGCACCACTCGCAGCTACGCTAATTTTATACTCAAACTTAAAATAAAACTCACTGGAAATAAGGGTTTTATTAATTCTGGTATACAGTTTCGTAGTCAGCGTTTGAAAGACCCCGCTCACGAAATGACTGGCTATCAGGCAGATTACGGAGAAAATTACTGGGGAACACTCTATGATGAATCTCGAAGAAACAAAACGATTGCTGGACAAGATGCAAAAATTACGCAGCAGTTTATCAAACTAAACGATTGGAATGACTACGAACTACGAGCCGAAAATCGTCGAATCAGAATCTACATCAACGGAAAACAAACAACCGATTATACCGAACCTGACCTGACTATTCCGCAATCAGGACTCATCGGCCTACAAATTCATGGAGGTGGAGCCGCTCAAGTTGCCTTCAAAGATATTTATATACAAGAATTACCTTAGTGTTCAGTTCTTTTTTTCGTTGCCTGAGCGAAGCCGAAGGCAACGAAAAAAGAAAAATTACGACAAAACTATTCAACCTTAAAATCAAAACTATGTACAAATCACGTTTACTTTTGCTCTTGCTTTTGGGAGTGATTATCTTCCCTTCCGTCTATGCCCAAGACACAACAAAAATCGACAAAGAGTTTACATTCGAAACCACTATGCTGGGCTATTTCTTTAAGAATGGTACAAGAAATCCTACGTTAAAAGTAAAGAAAGGGACTAGAGTAAGAATCAATATCATCAACGGAGAAGTGATGACACATGATATTGCCTTAGAGAAACTGGGAATTAAGAGTGGAACTGTTTCTGAAAAAGGCTCAAAATCGAGCATCACATTTATTGCCGATAAAAATGATACTTATTATTGTACTGTTCCTGGGCATCGTGCCGCAGGAATGGTTGGCAAATTGGAAGTAGTAGATGGAGAAATAATTGAGAAAGTCGTGGTAGGTAAATTGCCCATGAAAAATGGAAAACCGCTCAACCTTAACTTTGAAACAGGCGATTTACGTGATTGGACTGCCACTGGAGATGCTTTTACAAGCCCATTGATTAATGCCGACCCATCGCCCATCCATGATAAAGACATGACGATTGGTTTTGAAGGCAAAAATTTCCTTAGTTCGGGAGGAACTGTTAATTACAAACTTACAGGAACGCTTACTTCAGTGCCTTTTGCTGTAACGCAACCTTATGCTTCATTTATGGTGTCGGGTGGGGCTTTGCAAGATACTCGTGTAGAAATTGTGTTGGCCGATACTAAAAAGGTTATTTTTCAATCAACGGGACAGGGGAGAGGCAACCTTCAACCCGTAGTTGTTGATTTAAGAAAATACCTCAATAAAAATATCTTTGTCAGAATTATAGATAAAGAAACGGGTATTTCGCAGATACCGTACATCCCGAATGATAAACTGGCTCACATCAATTTTGATAATTTCTTGTTTTATCCTTCACGACCAGACTTCCAAAACGAATTATTTCAAAAAGATATCATTGTTTTACCTCCACTCGACCCTGTCATCAATGCTGGTCTTTCGGGAATTGAGGCCGCAAAAGCCATGACACCACCCAAAGGTTTTAAGATTACATTGGCCGCTGCCGAACCAGATATTGTACGTCCGATTGCTTTTACGATTGATTGGCGTGGAAGACTTTGGGTAGTAGAAGGGCATACGTATCCAGTACCCGCCCCCGAAGGTCAAGGACGAGATAGAATCTTGATTTTTGAAGATACTAACGGTGATGGAACGCTCGATAGCCGTAAAGTTTTCATCGAAAATCTAAACCTTGTCAGTGGTATAGAGGTTGGCATGGGTGGAGTTTGGGTTGGTGCTGCTCCTTACTTATTATTTATTCCGACCGATTTTACTACCGATAAACCAACGGGTGAGCCACAAAAATTATTAGATGGTTGGGGAACACAAGATACGCACGAAACCCTCAATAGCTTACGGTGGGGGCCTGATGGTTGGCTTTATGGTACGCACGGGGTTTTCACGCATTCAAAAGTTGGTAAACCTGGTACGCCAGACGACCAACGTACCAAACTTAACGCAGGTATTTGGCGATACCACCCAACGAAGCATATTTTTGAACTTTTTGCCGAAGGAACAAGTAATCCGTGGGGCTTAGATTTCAATGATTATGGCCATGCCTTTATTACAGCTTGCGTGATTCCGCATTTATACCACATGATTCAAGGTGGGCGTTATGTACGTCAAGGTGGCAAGCATTTCAATCCATATATTTATGATGATATTAAAACCATTGCCGACCATGCTCATTATCTGGGCGACCGTGGGCCTCATGCGGGTAATTTCCGTTCGGCAGCTGCAGGTGGCGGACACGCTCACGCAGGAGCAATGATATATTTGGGCGGTAATAATTGGCCGAAAGAATACCGTAATAATATTTTCATGAATAATATCAATGGTGCGAGATTAAACATTGATGAATTGACCCGTGAAGGCTCTGGCTATGTGGGTAAGCATAAAAAAGACTTTATGCCCATGAACGATAGTTGGTCGCAGTGGCTCAATTTCAAATACGACCCAAGCGGGTCAGTTTTTGCCATTGACTGGTACGATAAAAACCAATGCCATAGTCCAAACCCTGATGTGCACGATAAAACAATGGGACGAATTTTTAAGATTAGTTATGAAACTGATAAATGGGTACAAGCCGATTTACGCAAAGCAACTGACTTAGAATTGGTGAATTATCAATTAAATCCGAACGAATGGTATGTGCGTCAGGCAAGAACTATTTTGCAGGAAAGAGGTGGAAATAAGCAAGTACATGATGCACTAAAAGTCATTCTGAATTCAAATCCAGATATTACTCGTAAGCTAAGAGCATTATGGTCGCTTTATGTCACGAATGGACTTTCGGAAAAAGAATTGATAGACTTATTGTCAAATCCAAATGAATATATCAGAAGCTGGGCAATTCAGCTTTTGGCCGAAAATAATGCCGTTTCGGCGGAGGCTTTAAAACAATTTGGCGTAATGGCTAAAATCGATAAATCGGCTTTGGTGAGACTTTATTTAGCGTCGGCCATGCAAAGAATCGAACCAAACAAGCGTTGGGAAGTGGTGGAAGCCCTTGCACAGAAAATAGAAGATATTACCGACCATAATTTGCCATTAATGATTTGGTATGCTGCCGAGCCTTTGGCCGATGTTGATGCCAAAAGAGCAATTCAAATGGCAGAAAAAAGTCCGATTCCGAAATTTCTGGAATACATGAAAAAAAGAATCGGAAATAATGCAAGCACCGATGCTGGAAATCACAACCATACTCATTAATCCAAAATTATAATAAAGATGAAAAAATATTTCAACATAATCCTTCAAGTTAGCTTGAGTGTAGTAGTTTTTTCTATTTCAGCTCAAGACTTCAAAAAGACCGTACTTTCAAGAGAATTTCTATCCGAAGGTGGGGCTGTGGCCGATTTGAATAAAGATGGTAAACTCGATATTGTAGCGGGCTATTATTGGTTTGAAGCTCCTAACTGGACTCGACACGAAATGGCTCCTTCAAGAGTGTTTAAACCTCGGGAAGAATACAGTAATTCGTTTCTCAACTTCGGAATGGATGTAAATTTGGATGGCTGGGACGATGTAGTGATTATTGATTATCCTGGAAAACCTGCTTTTTGGTTTGAAAATCCACAAAAACAACAAGTAAGCGAATGGAAAAAACACATCATTGCCGATTCGGTAGGAATAGCCAACGAATCCCCCAATTTTGTGGATATTGATGGTGATGGAAGATTGGATATTTTATGTGGAGATAAAGCCAAAAAACAAATTATTTGGCTAAAATCGCCGAGTAAGAAGGGCGAAACTACATGGAAACGATTTAATTTAACAAAAGAAAAGGTAGCGGGTACAGAAATGTTTTCGCACGGAATTGGCTATGGCGATATTAATAATGATGGAATAAAAGACGTTGTTATTCGTGAAGGGTGGTTTCAAGGAACAAAAGACCTTAATGGTGGAAATTGGGAGTTTCATCCAGCCAATTTGGGCGAACCTTGCTCGCACATGCAAGTTTTTGATGTAAACGGTGATGGTAAAAACGATATCGTGGCGGCATCGGCTCATGCTTTAGGTGTGTGGTATTATGAGCAAGTCAACGAAAACGGAAAAATTGATTTCAAAACCCATACCATTAGTACAACTACGGCTCAAACGCACTCCTCAATCATGGCCGATTTGGATGGTGATGGAAAAAAGGAATATATTACAGGCAAACGCTATTTGGCTCATAACGGCCGAGACAATGGCGATGCTGATGCACCGATTCTGATGTATTTTGAGTTTGACTCTAAAAAACAACCTTATTGGACCGAACACATCATTGATAACGATTCGGGTTCAGGCCTAAACGTGACGGTGGCTGATATGAACAAAGATGGCAAACTCGATATTATTATCGTGAATAAAAATGGGGTATTTTTGTTAGAAAATAATTTGAAGAAGAAATAAATGAAGTATTAGTCGCATTTAAAGTAATACGATTTAACGCCTCAATCTTCTGAAATTTATCTTAGTAAGAAGCCCCAAAATATTGAAAATATATGAAAAACGCCTGAATGATAATCGGAATACTTTTTTATCTTTCCAACCTTTTTTATGTAAAAAGAATCTTTAATTAAAGAGCAGAGAGATTTAAACTCAAAGGTATGTTTTTAGATGACTCTAATTTTTTTAACTATACCCTTTTATTTATAAACAGACAAAGATTATGAAACTGGCATATTGGTTTCTCATTTTTATTATAGTAGGATGTGCAGCTGTTGATGTCACTCCTATGGGTATTTTGGAAGGAAAAGTGACTATTGGGCCTCTTTGTGGTTTCCCGACTGACCCGAACAATAGTAATAACCCGTGTGGATTGAGCAATGCTGAATTAGACGCTATTTATGGTCAATATTCTGTTGTGCTGAGTAATGAAAATGGAATTACTTCTCCTTTAAGAAAGAAACTCGATAGAACTGGCCTTTTTTCATTTGAAGTAGAGGACGGGAATTATAATATCAATTTAGATTCATATGTTCCGGATGGCCTAAAATTCAGTGCAAAAACAAGTATTGAAAAAACTGTGAAGGTTTCAAGTAAACAGAAAGTATATGTAGAGTTAGAAGTCAATACAGGGCGACCTTAAAGATAGTAATACTCGAATGCAAAGGTACTTTTTAGCCTGCTACTATTTGATGTGGCAGGCTTTTTTCATGAAAATTGGGTCATGATACGAGTGATGGATAAAGTATAACCAATTAATGAAAATAGACAGAGATGATTATAAATATTAGTATTTTTGTTATAATCAGTCAATTTTGGAATTCAAGTCACGTTTTTTAACTAAAATTTCGGACACTTTTACTAAAACCTCTTCTATGCGTATAAAAAAACACATACAATTACATTTTATATTTTTATTATTGTTGTCCGTCAGCAATGTTTTCGGGCAAAAAACAATTTATGAGATTATTAATCGAAGTGACCTAAATTTTACAGAGATTCAGAACCTTGCTGATTCCTATATTGCCAACGAAAAGGATACTGTCCAGCAAAAGAAAGACCGCAAACATTATGAAAGATGGAAGTTTGAACAAAAATTTCATTTAGATGAAAAAGGCTATCGAGTATCGGCTTTGGTCGAACAAGAAGCTTTTAAGAAAGCCGCTAAAATAACTCCACTCTCGGTTTCGGCTGCTTGGACAGAACTCGGCCCTAAAAGCTTTACTTATACTTCGGGCTGGAATCCTGGAGTTGGACGAGTGACGAGTGTGGCAGTAAATCCGACTAATACTGATATTATTTATGTGTCTTCGCCAGGTGGAGGCATTTGGAAAACAACTGATGGAGGAGCCTCATGGACTCCACTGGTTGATGATAACAGTGCCTACATGAATGTTTTCAATCTTGCGATTGCTCCATCTAATACTAATACCATCTATGCAGCGGCTACTGGCTTAGGTGTAATTAAATCTACAGATGCAGGTGCAACTTGGACCACATTGGCTGTCAGTAATACTTCAACAAGAAAAATACTGGTTCACCCAACTAATAGCAATAAAATATACGCAACTTCCAGCTCTGGAATACATGAATCTTCAAATGGTGGGACAAGTTGGACATTAAGGCTGTCGGGTGTTTCAGTAGAAGACATTGAGTTTAAACCAGATGACCCGAATATTATGTATTCTTCAGGAAATTCGACTTCTTCTACTACAACAATTCACCGTTCAACCGATGGAGGTATAACTTGGAAACCGATAACGTCGGGAATTACTAATACAGGACGTACACTCTTAGGCGTAAGCCCAAATGATGCCGATGTGGTTTATGCTGTGCAAGCCAATGGAAGCGAATTTGGTAGATTGTATAAAAGTACAGATGCTGGGCTAAATTTCTCAACTATGGTAGTTGGGAGTATCGGAACGAGTACTAATTATTTTGGATATACAAGTACAACGGCTGGTGGACAAGCAGGCTATGACATGGCTATTGCGGTAAATCCATCGGATATAAATGATTTGTCAATCGCAGGAATTATTGTTTGGAGAAGTACCAACGGTGGTGCATCTTTTACTCAACAAACTATTTGGTCTTATCCAAATGCAGTAGGTTATAATCATGCCGATGTTCATGCTTTAGAATATGTAGGTACTACGCTTTATTCGGGAAGTGATGGTGGAATTTATAGAACATCCTATGCTGCTCAAAATACATGGACTAACCTTTCTACTGGGCTTGGAATCAGACAATTATATAGAATTGCCTCAAGTATTACGAATGCCAATGTGATGGCGGGCGGAGCTCAGGATAATGGAACTGTGGTACGACAATCTGGAGGGAATTTTGTAGATTGGCTCGGTGCTGATGGAATGGATGTTATCATTGACCCAACTAATCATCTAAGAATGATTGGTACTTCGCAAAATGGGAATATTTATAGAACCACGAATGGGGGAAACACATACTTTAGTTTGACAAGGCCAACCACTGGAAACTGGATTACTCCTTTGGCGTGGCATCCGACGAGTTCGACTACTGCCTATGGTGGATGGAATGCTGTTTATAAATCAACTAACTCTGGCACAAGTTGGACTGCGATTTCACCAGTAACAGGTAATTTAGATGAACTGGCGGTTGCTCCATCAAATGACCAGTATATTTATGCTTCGAGAGGCACTACTTTACATAGAACTGCCGATGGAGGAACAACTTGGACAACCTACACTGCACCAGCTACCATTACTGATATTGCTGTGAAGTACAATGACCCTACCCGAGTTTGGATAACCACAATATCAAGCACTCAACCCGTGTTGCTTTCAACCGATGCAGGAGCTACATTTACCAATATTTCGGCTGGATTACCCGCTATTGCTGGGAGAAGTATTGTTGTAGATGATTTCACAACCGAAGGTATCTATGTAGGTATGAATATTGGCGTTTATTATAGAAATTTAGTAAACTCGACATGGACTTTATTCGGAACAGGTTTACCTCAAGTAGCGGTTAATGAAGTCGAACTTTCTAAAATTGGTGGAAAACTAAGAGTTGGTACGTATGGAAGAGGGTTTTGGGAAATCGAAACACCAAGTTGTAATCTGACTTTGGTTTATGGAAATATTTCGCAAGCAGCAGGTACGTATTCTGCCGCTGAAACAATTACGAGTCAGGCAAATATAGCTTCTCCAACTAATTATTATGCAGGAAAAAGCATTTCTCTCAACCCGCCTTTTAGTGCTGGACCGAGCGAAGTGTTTTTAGCAAAAATTCAAGGTTGTAATTAAATCTAAAGTTTCAGTTTAGCTCGAATCTCGCCGAGTTTATCTTCATACGAAGCACCAACTGATATTTCGTTACCCGCCACCCACACCGATTGACGGGTAATTTTTTGTATTTTATTCACCGCTACAATATAGGAACGATGAATTCTAATAAATTGATTGTCAGATAGCTGTGCTATACATTCACCAATGTTTTGTCGGCATAGAAGTTTTTTATTAGGTAAAATATAAGCCATATAGTTGCCTTCGGCTTCTATATAAAGTATATCATCGAGTAAAACCTTTTCTTCTTCGTAGCCAGTTTTTAGGAATAAAAAACTGGGCGACGTATCGTTTCGAGATAGCTTTATTTCGAGTGCTTTATTGCACGCTTTCGTAAATCTTACCAACGAAAATGGCTTTAAAAGGTAATCAACGGCATCGAGTTCAAATCCTTTCACGGCATATTCAGAGTAAGCCGTTGTAAAAATTATCATGGGCGTTTTTTGCAGAATATGTACAAACTCAATCCCTGAAATATCGGGCATCTTTATGTCTAAAAATATCAAGTCAACTTTGTTTTGTTGTAAATATGGAATCGCCTCGAAGGCATCAGTAAAAGTGGCTTTTAGTTCAAGAAAGGGTACTTTTTGGGCGTGAATCTGAATCACCTCTAAGGCTCTTGGCTCGTCGTCGATGGCAATGGCGGTAACCCCCAACCCCTGAAGGGGAGTAATGTTTTTTTGCATAATGTCTAATATATTCCGATAATCAAAGATACAAAATAATCATTGTCCGATACTTGAATATCAAGCGTATGGCGGTTTGGATAAATCAATTCAAGGCGTTTTTTTACATTCTCTAAGCCAATGCCATTATTTGCTTGTTCGGGCGAATTCTCTTGTTTTGGATGCAGACTATTATGTACTTTAAAATAAAGTTTTTGTGCATCGTGCGTAAGTGTAATGTATATCCACGAAGGGTTGCGGAAACTTATACCATGTTTAAAGGCATTCTCTACAAATGGGTTCAGTAGCATCGGCGAAATAAAAATCTCTCGTTCGCTGTTTTGGATATTTACCTTGATTTCGATATTATGATTCTCATCAATTCTCATCCGTTGAATATCGATGTAGTTATGTAAATATTCAATTTCTTTACTTAATGGAATTCTATCTTGATGGTTTTCATTGAGCATAAAACGCATCATATCGCCCAGTTTCTGGATGCCATCCGAGGTTTTTTCGGCATTTTCCTTCAACGAAACCGAATAAAGTGTATTCAATGCATTGAATAAAAAATGTGGGTTTATTTGCGAGCGAAGATTCAATAGCTCGGCCGATTTTGAGACGATTTGTGTTTTAAGCTCGATTTTTTCTTTGAAAATGACTTTTCTTAAAAAGGCGATAACAACAGAAATAAAAGTAAATATCAAGAATAATTGAAGAATCCATTCCGCATGAAATCCTAAATAGACATGGGAGTAATTTAACCAACTTATGAATTGAATAAAATATCCACCAATTGCCCCCAAAAAATTGATAAATAAAAAATAAATTGCTCCATTCTGAAATTCTTTTGACTTCACTGAAGAAAAATAGGGGAGAACTTTCCTGTAAAATACATCTTGAGTAAAGTAAACAGTTGTAGCACAAATCGCCATTAGTGATAATTCTCTGACAGCTCCATACCAATAGTTTTTACGGGGAAGGTTAGCCGTTATCGCAACCAGTATCATAAATCCAGCGATTGAAATATTCAGGAAATACATTAAATACTGAAAATTTTCTTCTTTTTCCTCATTCAGTTTTTGATTCAAGAAATAGTAGAATTGAGCGAAACCCTCGTACAGCAAAATAATAACGATTGCTGCCATCGAGTTTGTGAAGAAGAAAAGCTTTCGGAAGAGAGAATAGACTTTTATACCAGCTATTTGTTCATGACTATCGACGGTATGACGAATGTATAGTTTAAGAAAATCAAACAAAAAAACACTCGTAACTACAAAGGCAATACTTATAAATATGAGTATAAATAGTTGGTAGTCAAGTTTTTTTTCTTTGAATCGAGGATAAATATAGTAATGAAATATAAACCACCCGCCTAAGAAAAATAATGCTCCCGTACTGATTGGGAATATGGTGTTTGAAAAGTGATTGTAGTTTCTGAGTGGCCCCCAAATAAGTGCGTGTGGTATTTTATTCAGCTCAGCAGCCGTGACTATTTGGTCGAAGTGTCTTGCTTCTTGGAAAAGCCTTCGTGCTACATAAATGATTATCGAAATAAAAACAAGGAAGAATTCGTATCGTCTGATTTTTTGTAATGATTGCATAGCTTTTTCATAATTTTTCAACAAAACTATGCTCTTAAATTATACAAAAATTAAAAATGTTTTAGAAGTACAGGAAAATGTGACGAAATGGTAGTACAAGTTTCTAACTTGTGTTGCAATGAATCAAAACCCAATTTTTCTACGTTCGGGTTCCTCCGTAATTATCCTCATGACATTTCCAGCAAAACGATTTTCGTATTTTTCGTGCCAATATGCAGCCGCCATTTGCCATTTTTCAACTTCGGCTTTTAGTTTTTCATTTTCGAGTTGGAGTTTTTCCATCGAAAAATCAACAGGATGAAGCTCAATATCCATTAAATCAACAATACCAACACCCAAAACTTTGGCAATTTCGGTAGCTCTCGAAATCGTTAATTCAGTTTTGTTACGTTCAATATCACCGTAGGCCGTAGTCGAAATTTCCAACATATCAGCCATGTTTTCCTGCGAAAAACCTTTGGTTAGGCGTATTTGACGTATTTTCTCTCCTGTGTTCATAACTTTAAGGGCTTTATTCGTTGTTCGAATAATTCGTCATTTCTTCTTAATATCAGTTTTTCTGAGAAAATATCTGAAATTCTGACTATAAATTTCTAAAAGAATTAACATCTTTGTATCGAACAATTCGGCAACTTAGAAAGTTCTGTTTTTGAACTTAGATAACTAACGTTGCGTTTTGTTAGATAGCAAACAGATTTTAATATTACTGATTACAAATAACTAATTACAGAAAAATATGCATTTTGGAGAAGAATTTCGCAAGTATGCCGTGCATCACATGGGCATGAGTGGTTTAGGAATTGATGATTATATGAAGCACAACGTTCAGAATATGACTCCCAATATCATCGAAGAGCGTCCGATGCGTTTTGCCGCTATCGACGTTTTCTCTCGTTTGATTATGGACCGTATCATTTTCTTAGGAACAGGTGTTGACGATTACGTAGCAAACGTAGTAGTAGCACAATTGCTTTTCTTAGAGTCGGTTGATGCCAAAAAAGACGTTTTGATGTACATCAATAGCCCAGGTGGGTCGGTTTATGCAGGTTTGGGTATGTACGATACCATGCAGTATGTTCGCCCTGATGTAGCTACAATCTGTACGTCATTAGCTGCTTCAATGGGAGCTGTGTTATTGGCAGGTGGTGCAGCAGGCAAACGTTCGGCTTTGCCACACGCACGTGTAATGATTCACCAACCAAGTGGCGGTGCCCAGGGACAATCACGTGATATGGAGATTACCGTGAAGGAAATCATCAAATTACGCCACGAATTATATGAAATCTTAGCAAATCATACAGGAAAAACAATCGAACAGGTAGAGCAAGACTCTGACCGTGATTACTGGATGAAAGCTGAAGAAGCAAAAACTTATGGCTTAATTGATGAGGTTTTATACCGTGATAAATAAGAAAAGTACACAGTCGACAGTTTACAGTCGATAGTTTTAACCTAAAAAGTCTGCGTAATCCAATTACGCAGACTTTTTTTATTACTGTATTTTATGAAATTTATCATTCATCATTAATAATTCATCATTACTTAGCCCTAACTTTGCAAAAAAATATTTAAAAAAGTATGAGTTCTCTTCCCAATGGAGCAATTATCGCTCCTTCTGTTTTAGCAGCCGATTTTGCGAATCTTCAACGTGACTGCGAAATGCTTAATGCTTCACAAGCTGATTGGTTTCATATCGACATTATGGACGGTGTTTTTGTGCCAAATATTTCGTTCGGAATGCCAGTTTTAGAAGCAATCCAACGCCATGCTAAAAAGCCATTGGATGTACATTTGATGATTGTGCAGCCAGAGCGATATTTAGAAACATTCAAGAAATTGGGGGCAGAAATCATCACGGTTCATTACGAAGCTTGTCCGCATTTGCATCGCACGATTCAACAAATCAAAGATTTAGGTTGTAAAGCAGGCGTTGCACTCAATCCGCATACACCCGTAAATGTACTCGAAGATATTATTCATGATATTGATATGGTATTGGTGATGTCGGTAAACCCTGGTTTTGGTGGACAAAAATTTATTGAATATACTTACGAAAAAGTGCGTAAAGTACGTCAAATGTCGGATACTGTAATGATTGAAATTGATGGAGGAGTAACTTCTAAAAACGCCAAGCAACTTGTTGAGGCAGGGGCAAATGCTCTCGTTGCAGGTAGTTTTGTATTTAGTTCAGAAAACCCAATTCAGACAATTGCAGATTTAAAAAATAGCTAAATTGATGCAAATACAGCAATTTCTTAAACAGAATACAAACTTTGTCCTAATCGGGATTGTAGTCTTAGCATTTGGTTTGAGATATTATAAAATAGGCGAACACGGACTGGCTGGCGACGAAAAATATTCATTGTTTGTGAGCCAGTTTGTGACCTATGAAGGCAATAATCAACACGATTCTGTCAGAAAACCCAACGATAAATATTTTACACCAAAAGAGTTTTGGTCAGAAAAATCATTGCCAGATTTCTTCGATTCGATAGCACGTTTAGATACAGGTAATGGAGCATTATACACGTATTCGCTGCATTATTGGACAAAGTTCTTTGGAGTTTCGGATAAAAGTATGCGAATGCCTTCGCTGATTTTTAATCTTTTTACTATTGTTTTATTATTTGTTTTTGTAAAAGAACATTTCCGTTCACAGAATTTAGCCTTATTGGCCGCATTTCTTGCCGCAATTTCTCCTTTCTACATCAATTACTCGCAAGTAGCACGCAATTATAGTATTAATATATTTTTTGCCTTGCTGGCTACCCATCTATTACTAAAAATCATTCAAGAAGAGGAAAATAGTCAAAATCCTATTTGGAAGTACGTTTTCTATGGTTGTTGTGCTTTAGCCTGTGAACTTTGTCATTTTGCTACTTTTCCTCTTTTTTTAATTCATGCTTTATTTGTTGTTCTTTTCTTCAGACAAAAAAGAGGATATATCGGCTTTACATTAGCTGCCATTATACCATTAGTAGGTGTATTGGCATGGCTAAATTGTGACGGAGGAAGATGGCTATTTGATTACGTGGCGAATAGCGTGAAAACCTACAATCAAATGGCCCTCGAAACACCAGATGATTATCTGAATGTCGCTAATTTAAAGAATATACTCAAACAATTACGCCATGTTATTTCGGCGATGTTTTTGTTGATTGATGGCTATCCATCACAAGCTGTTTTCTATAAGAAAATATATCTTCTCATCATTTTATCAGCTCTTTTAGGCTTCTTTGTTTTTATACAAAAGTCACTCAAAATCTCAGACAAACAACAATTTCGTTTAAGAGTTTTTATCGTTTTATTATCATTCATTCCTCTATTTACCTTAATGATTTTTGCTTATCAAGATGGTAATACATTCCGAATAATGCCACGTTATTTGGCATATTCGTATAGTTTTTCTTTAATCTTGATTTCACTGATTATTAAAGACTTGTGGAGTAAAAAGACGATAGTCAAATTTTCTATTTACGGAGTTTTTGTTGTGCAATTTGTCATGATTTTACGTCT
>JACCDW011041683.1_pt1 | contig 26956 bp, 15 predicted proteins | sample 7449781 | NCBI WGS metagenome assembly JACCDW01 (sample SAMN15323449, study PRJNA562643) | freshwater metagenome | isolation source: river surface water | place: USA:Blue River Watershed | collected 2017-08-18
AATGTTTTTATCATATTTATCTTCATATACACCTCTAAATACTAATTTACCTAAAGTATATTTATCTTCTCCAGTATGTTCAATGTATTTTTGACATAAAGTACCTCCTTTTATCATATGATATATAGTATTATATGATAATTTTAGTATTTTATTAAATAATTTAATGCAAAAAATGGTTGCATATTATTATGTGGTAAACCTCCGCCACTTGCATCAATAACTAATGCTATAGGTGGATTAACTATATTATGTTCATTTGGGCTATCATTTGTAGTTTGTGTAGTACCAGTATCTGTATCAGAAACTAAGCCTATACCATTATTTCCCCCATTAGCATTTGAAGTATGACTATGTGAAGGCATTTCATTAATAGTGAGTATATGATTTTCTTCTCCACCTGCATCACCTAATGCACGTTGTGTTAAATATAAACTTCCTCCTGGATAAACACGTCCTGTGCCTACACCTATAATAGTTCTTCCTCTTAAATCAGGCAACATAAAAGTTTGTCCATCTTGATAATTTCCTATAAAATGATATGTATCTCCAATTGCATTATATAAATTAGGATATTGATCAATTAAAACTTCACGCCCATCACACACTAACCATCCTTCCGGAGGATTTATAGCAGCAGATGCAATAATTGTTCCAGGAGGAATCAAAATATAATTGTCTAAATAAAAATTTCCACTAGCATAAAAATTGTTTGCTCTCAAATCTTTTCCAACAGTTAAATTTCCTGTAATACTTTCATCACGTTTTACTACCACATCTAAATTTCTAGTAGGAGTTGCAATGAAATCTGCGGTACGATTTCTCAAAAAAGTCATTGTATTAACTGTTTGTTGTTTTCTTCTCGATGTTGTTGTCGACATTATATAATATATATTTTATGATAAAAAAAATCACATAAAATATATATAAATTACCTATTTTATTTACAAAATAAATTGGATTTCATTTTTTTTTCAAGCATTTTATTTGCTTTTTCATCATCAATAATATCTTCATATTTTTTCTATTTTATTATCATTATTTATCATATATTTTGAATCTTCTCTATCTATAAAATATAAAGTTCCATCATACCATGCTTTTTTTATTGGCGTTTGCGATAACATATGTTTAATGCTATTATTTTCAATATTTGTAATCCATATTGATATGTATGGAAAATCTCTAAAAATTTCATAAAAAAATATACGGTTTCCATTAAAAAATCCAGTATCCTGAATTCCTTTTCTTTTACCGTATAAATTTCTAATATCATATTTGCAGAAAAATGTATTTATTTCTATTTTTTTATTATTTTCAATAATATATCCTGTAACCGAATAATCGACAGTATATCGTGGTATAATCGCATCTTTACAATATAGTATTCTATTAGGATCGGAAAAATCTTTTATCGTAAAATTATAATCTGACATTTTTATTATATGTATAATATTCTATCTATATCTATATTTTTATTTTTATTTTTAGTATTTTATTTTTATTTTAGTATTTTATAATCGTAACTTCCGGCATATTATTTTTTTCATTTTCAAGGGATAATTGTCTCTGTTTTTCCAAATATTCTGCCGATATAATATGACTATCGATTTCTTTTTTTATTTCTTTTTCTAATTGTTTTTCTAATTTTTCTTTGATTATTTCGTGTTTTGTTTTTTTATTAAGTTTTCCATATTCATATAAATAAACTTCCTTATATTTGAAGAATCCATTTTTGGCAATATATGATAAAACATCCATTGTCCAATTTACGGATTCTTCTGTGTGAGAAGATAAAGAATTTTGTATTTTTTCTCTTAAAAATTTATATTGAAAAGATTCTGGTAAAGTTTTTACATCATATTCATAGAGAAATTCCCATAAATCATTATAGGTTACTATATTATATCCAATACGTAAATATAATATAGATTCTTCACAATTAATAAAGGAAAAATCTGGATCGCGAGGATTGTAAATCATTTTATAGAGAAAGAATAGAGAAGATATTAAAATCGTAAATATATAATGCCTAGGTGGGCGAATATAAAAGTATTTATAAAAAGATTATCAATTTTTCTGAATATGTAAATTATCATAGAACATGTAAACATATAATTAACCTATATTCACCTGGTCTGATACACTGGCGTATCAGACTAGTTAATTCATTAAATAATTTTTTCTTAAATTATTTATGTAAGTCATAGATGCAATATTTTTTATAATATTATTATAATTTTTGAGTTCATCACCACCAGAATTAGCAGTATTTTTTGCAATTTTTATCCATAAATTATATTCTTCAGTATCCATTATTTTATATCTAGGATTAGAAGTCATCCATTTATTAACATTAAAATAACATTTATCTCCAATTTTTTCAATAGAACCTTTAATTGTAGAATTGTCAAAATTATCTTTTTTCCATACTCCATCTTCTTTTATGTGAATAGTTTCTCTTTTAAGGTCAGTACAATGCATTGGACGTTTATATATACCACATTCTTCTAGATTTCTATTAAGTATTTCACTAATTCCATATACAAAACCATTTTTTCCAATATTTTCTAAATCATCGTTTGAAATTTCAATTTGATTGATAAACTCTGATAAATTCATTGCATCTTTACAGTGTTCATTCAAGAAAATACCAAGGTTAAAATGATTATTCTGTATATTATTTGTATTATTTGTTGTATTTATTGTATTATTTGTAATATTATTTATAGGCACCAACAAATTGTTCTGAGAATTATTCAATATCTGTGTTAATATTTCTTGATTAGAAACTAATTTTTTTATAATTTCTATAGCAGATTCATTGTTTATTACTGATTGAGAATCCGTTTTACATTTTTTTATATGTTTTTTAGTTAATAGATGTCTTTTATAATCTTTTTTATTTGTTGTAATAAAATCACAATCTGTGCAAATAAATGGATTATTCATAATATATTTTTGTAATAATATAATATAATATATTTATATTATTTTTTTCAGTAACAAACTTATTTTTAAGAAAAAATCCGTGATTGAAAATAGTCAGGGGTTTTTTTGTATTTTTTCAGTAACAAAAATGCAAAATATTCACATTTTTATTATTGAAAATAGTCAGGGGTTTTTTGGGGTTTTTTTGGGGTTTTTTTCATTTTATCGTAACAAATTAGATTGGCTAAAAAATATTTGTTATGATAATATGGTAAGATGGACAGTAGGGGTTTTTTCTAAAAAATGTCCAAAAAAATGTCCAAAATTTGGCCCCTCAAAAATGGACCCTAAAAAATTATGCAGTCAGTTTTTGAATCATTTTTTTGGGTTTGTGACGGTTTTAGTCACAAGTCACTTTTTTGGGAAAACTTTCCTCTAGGGATTTATTTTTGGACATTTTTTTGGACAAAATTTTTGTCCATTTTTTTAAACCTACCTCGTTTTTTTCCAGAAAATTTTTCTATAATATATTTATCAAAACTACTTAAAGAACACATTATAAAACACAAAATATATATGTTTTATAATATATAACATCTATTATGGTAACAAAAAATAAAAATTCATATTAACCTCTATTCACCTGGTCTGATACACCGGTGTATCAGACTAGTTAATAGAGGCATGTCTTTAACCTGAATTATGCTATGCACAATTCAGGTCCTCACCTGACAATTTATTGTCCGGTGATTAAAGATTAACAATCCATGATAGACTTTTTGTAATCCGCAATAGTATTTGATAAAGCAATATTTCTAATAACCTTATTATATTTTATAAATTCTTCTTCTTTAGAAGAATTACTCATATTTTTCAAAATTGTAAACCACATATTATAATCATTAGAGTCTGGTATTGTATAATTTGGATTGTCTCTCATCCAATTTCCAACACTATAAAAACACTTATCTCTAATCTTCTCAATAAATTTTTTTAATATTGGGGGTTCATCTATATCTTTAATCCATTTTTCATTTTCTTTTACATATATAATTTCTCTTTTAGCATCTGTACAATGTATTGGTCTTTTATATAGGCCATGTCTAGCTAATTCTCTTTGTATAATATCAGTAATACCATTTACAAAACCATTTCTTCCAATACTTTCCAAATCTGTATTAGTAATTTGTAAATTATCAACAAAATCAGAAATATTCATAGCATCTTTACATTGATTATTTAGGAAAATTTTAAGATTAAAATTAGTATTTTGTATATGTCCATATGTTTCTATTTTATTTTGCATAGTAATATTTGCATCAGTAGATATAACAACTGATTTTAGAAGTTCACTCATTATTTCTTTATTTTGAAGAATTTGTTTTATAGTTTCTATTGCAATACTTTGTTCATTAGATGATTTTTTTTCTATAGTTTCTTTATGTTTTTCTTTACATTTTTTTACACCCTTGAAGATTTAAAACCGCACCCTTTATATTATTTTTTTATATTTTTCTCAAAATAATATAGATGACTAAACATAAGACAGAAGATTATAAAATTTCTGCGGTTAAATATTATCTAAATAATGATAGAGGTGATGGATATAAGAAAACATGTAAAATTTTTGATTGTAAAAAATCCACTTTACGAGATTGGATTAAAAGATATAAAACATTCAAAAATCTTACAAGAAGAAACAGAAAACCTATTTCTTATAAGATTACTAAACCACAAGTAAAAACCGCATTAGAATTATTGAAGAAAAACGAACAATTGACTATGAATGAATTAGCATTTGATATGAAACAAAAATATCCTACATTTGATATTACACCTCAACATTTAGGGCATGTTATTAGGGATAATAACCAAACAAGAAAAAGAACAAGACACGAGCATTTCCCAAAGGAAAGATATAAGAAACCAATTGATAAACAAACCGAAATGAATTCATTTTATCAAAAAATAAAACATTATCCATTAAACAAAATTATTTGTTTAGATGAAACAAGTGTAGGTTCTGCGTTGCATCCGACTTATAGTCGTTGTTATTTGGGAAGAAGATGTAGAATAAAAACCAGTAATCAATTTGTATTTCGTAAATTTACATTATTAGTAGCAATAAGTAATTCAAAAATAGTAGGAAAGGAAATGTATGAAAAAGGCGGTATGACTGCTGAAAGATTTTTGGAATTTTTACAAAAACATATTTTTCCAAAGTATAAAGGGTATTTGATAGTATTGGATAATGCGAAAAGTCATAATAACGAATTGATTAAAAATGCGATTACAAAAAGTGGTAATGAATATTTATTTGCGATACCTTATACACCTAAAACAAACAATCCAATAGAGGCATACTTTAATCAAATCAAAACTTATATGAAAAAGAATAGAAATGTGGAAAATTATGAACAATTAGAAAAGAATGTAGAAAATGCGATAGAAAAAGTAAAACCTGAAAATTATAAAAATTATTTTCAACACGCATACGGAATGAATGAAAAAATAGAATTTATAAGGAAACCATCTACGAGAAAACGGAAATTAAAAATTTATAAATAATATACTTAAAATTTATTTGTTATTTTAAGTATATTTAAGATGCCTATGCGATTAAAGAGTGAGTTATACAAAAAGGAACAAGAAGAAATAATAGAAAAAATTATATCCATATTAGATTTGAAAAACAAGAATATATATACACTTTATGAATTAGATAAAAATGAAGAAATACAAAATAAAATCATGGAATTAATACCTGAAATAAGAAAATGGTTTTCTTTTAATGGATTAAAAGCAGTTGGCGAACCAAGTAAAATAAAAAGACCTTGGTTAAGTATTATAAAACAATTAACCAAAACAAAATACAACATTGAGAGTAAAGATTTTCAATTTACAGAAAATGGAAAGCATATTAGAACACATATTTATACTTTTACACTTATAGTGATTAATAATGTTCTTTAATAAATGATAATTCTTGTCTATTATACTACACCATATGAATCATTACAAATAGTTTTATCTCCAATAAGTTTAGATATATAAAATTTAATATTATAATTGGATTTATTATTTATGCTGGAAATAATTTGGTTTGTATGATTTACAATAATACTATCCAAATTATATGGAGGATTTGAATATAAATCACCCATAAATTGTTTTTCTATATTGTTTAGTTCTTTTCTTTCCCATTTAATTGATATATTTACATTTTGATTATTCCACCTGACTTTTGTTGTATTTAACTGACATAATGTATTTTTAATTTCGTCCAGAAAATCATTGTCTAATATAATGTTTCCATTGGTATCAACTAAAATAATTTTTAGATTGTGTGTATACACTTTCATTGTATGTTGTATAATATGTATATATCTTTATATCCTTATATCTTTATATCTTTATATTTTTATTCAATTTTGTTTATAATTCGTTAAATTACTTAAAAATAAAATATTTAGGAATATTATAGGGATGTCTATAAAAGAAAAACCACCTGACGACTTTTTCAAAGGAATTAAAATTTCCTTGAAAAGTGTGTTGAAACATCCTGACGTAAATACACCAAAAATTACAAATGCTGTCATTCTTTGTAATAAAATAGTGATTAATGTTTTACTTTTTATGAAACTATACTTATTGAATTACTATGAAACACATAATGCTTTACCAGTTATAGATAAGGTATTTGTAAATTCATGTATGAAAATTATGTGTAATGAAAAACCACAAGGCAGACCAGTAAAGAAAGAAATTAAAGAACTCAAAGATAATTTAACTGCTTTTTATAAAACTGTGTTTGAACCACTTATCCAAAAAGAAACACTTGAATATACACATATGAACACTATTTTAGATTATTTAACCATTGATATTCTTACTATGTATGAGAATAATATTAAAAATCATTTTGTGGAATATGTAGAACGATATGTAAATGTTGTTTGGAAAAAGAAGTTTATTGTAAGCAAAATAAGGAAATTGAATATTACCAAAAAAGAAAAAGATGCAAAAATAAATAAATTATGTAATCAGTTAAGAAAAATCAAAAATGATTTATTGAATGTTGAAACAACACAATACAAATCTCATAATTCTTATCATACTTGGATTAATCAACAAAAACAACATATTATACCAGTTAAAACATTCAAGAAAAATCTATATTATGATTTCATGTGTAGTCCTATGGATTATTTTCCTTGTATGATTAAAATGATGAAACAAGTAGAAAAAGAAGAACAAACAATTTGTAATGTATTTCCTATGCGTAATGAAATTATACCAAAACATATAAGATTAGATACAACTACATTAGTGCATCTTCTTATGACGAAAAAACAAGGAAACAAAAGTGATTATTTAACAGAAGGAAATTTGAAACGAAATGAAAATAAAATTTGGGAATTCTTTTTTAGAACTGAACGCAAATGTTTTCATAAAAAGCATTATGAATTTCACCATATGATAGAAACAGATGGAATTAGTTGTTCTTTGTTGTTATTACGAAAGGACTTAATTGGAAAGAAACTACCTATGATGAAAAAAGGTTTATCAACTGAAATATATATTGATGAACTAAATGATTATTCACAATTACAAAACAAAAAGATTGTATCCATAGACCCTGGTAAATGTGATTTAATTTATTGTCTAGATGCCGATAATAAAGAAGCAAATAAGTTTCGTTATTCACAAGACCAACGCAGAAAAGAAACCAAGAAAAAGAAGTATTCAAAAATTCAATTAGAATTGAAAAAGGAGAAAATAAATGAAAAAACGATTATAGAATGGGAAACCGAATTATCCAAATTAAATCGTAAATCACTTACTATAACAAAATTTAAAGAATATATCCAAAAGAAGAGTGAAATAAATTGTATGTTATTCAAGTTTTATGAAAAATATATTTTTAGAAAATTAAGATTACAAAGTTATAGAAATACAAAGAAAAGCGAACAGAAAATGTTAAATAATTTCAAACGCATTTTTGGTAATGAAAAAGAAGTAGTAGTTTGTTTTGGCGATTACGAACAGAAACAACAAATGAAATACAAGGAAGCAACCAAAGGAAAAGGTATGAGAACTTTATTTAGAAAAGCAGGTTTTCAAACTTATTTGGTTGATGAATTTAGAACAAGTTGTAGATGTTCCAAATGTGAAATAGGTATTTGTGCGAAGAATATGGTAATGGAAAATCCAAGACCATACAAAAGAGGAAACATTCTCGTCCATGGACTGATTTGTTGTAAGAACGGATGCGGTTATTGGAATAGAGATGTGAATGGTGCTACAAATATTTATAAAATTGCTTATAATGCGATAAATAATAAAGAACGACCAAATTATTTATCAAGAAGCAATAACTCATCAGGGTTTTTAGAAGAATTCCCAAAATCAAAATTTACATGCCTTGAAATAGGCAAACCTTGAAGTTTCCTTTCATTTTATACCGAAAGGTGCGGTTTTAAATCTTCAAGGGTGTAAATGAACACATAAAGAATGTCTATTCGCATAAATTTTTTTACAATAAATGCATTCTCTTTTTGTTTCTTTTATTTTAGGTGGCTGTTTTGATAGAGTATTATTTTGTAAAGAAAGTTTTGTTACATGTTTATTTGTTTTAACATGTTTTTCATAATTGCATTTTTTTGTTGTTACAAAAGAACATAATTTGCATTCATAAATTTCCATTTTATAATATATAATATTATAGATATATTTTTATATTAGTTTGCTCCTTTTTTAATTTTATAAAATATTTTATTATTGCAAACAGATTAATTAATTTAATATTAAGAGTACTAGTATTACCGTATATTCTCTATAAATGTGGTCATTTAAAAATGTTTATTTTCTGCCAAAAAATATGCAGTGTCATTTTGAATCATTTTTTGGGTTTTGTCATGATTTTAGTTACACCTCGTTTTTTTACAGATTTTTTTCATAAATATATTTATCAAAACTACTTAAAGAACACATCATAAAACACAAAATATGTATATATTGTAAACAAATCAAACATATTATGGTAACAAAATGGAAGTTTTTGTGTATACGCTCCCTGCGGTCGCACCCGGGGGCATTTTTTGCCCGAGTATGCAGTCCACTATATGAAACCCTAACAAAATTCCTTACCATAAATGCAGTCAAACCATCAAAAGAAAAGCCCCCAGATGCGACCGAAGGGAGCCAATCAAGAAAAAATCTTCTCAACAAGATCAATAAAAAATCAATAAATTCTTTTTTTTCCAAAACATATAGTTTTATTTTTTCACCATTTGAGAAGATTTTCATAAATTTACAAATAAATAATATTTTATATCGATATAAAGACACCACAATATTTAACTATAATTTGAAAAAATAAAAATGTCAATAACTTCCGAAGATAAACGCCGAGTTATTCATAATAAAATCGATGAAATTTTCGATAAATATGAAGATGATACATATATGAATACTAGAACATTCAATTATATTGTAGGTCAATTACCGATTATTCTTAATAATATAAAAATAGATCATGATCAAAGAACCCAACGAATGGAGGACTTATCTGCAGATCAAGACGTTTTTATACAATCGTTCCTAATGATTAATCAATACTATTATTGCCAAACCTCCGAAAAATTCTTTCTATATGACGGTCTTCATTTCAAAGTTGTCAATGAAGATGATGTTATTCATCATATATTAAGAACCATCAGAAATGATAAACAATTAATGTGTTGGAAAGAAAGAACAAGAATATACATAATGAAACGAATCCGAGAAAATAGCTTATTGGGTTGTGTGCCAGAATCAGAAACAATTCAATATGTTTTAGACTCATTATATCCCGCAATATTTTCGACAAAATCCGAAGCCAAATATTTTCTCTGCATTTTGGGAGACAGTATTATGAAAAAAAATACGGAATTAATACATTTTTTGAATCAGAAATCTAAAAAATTCATTAGAGAATTAAACAGCATTTGTCAACTTCTTATCGGAACAAATTTATCGAATACAATTCGCCATAAATATTATGAGCATGATTACACAAATTGTCGAATATTAAATATAAACGACTGCATTTCTGCTGATAATGTTTGGAAATCTATTGTTAATGAAGTCGCTCTCGATTTAATTTGCGTGGCATGTCATTATTCAACAAGATATAATAATTCCGATGAATATATTTTGCAATCATGCAATGATCCATTTTTAGTCGAAAAAAGTTTTTATTTAAAAAATACAACTCAAAATGAATTATGTTTAATGTTTGTGACCGATTATTTGCAAATACAGCGCAAACAGAGAAGTAATTCTGAGCCAGATACTGAAATTTCGGCTAATGTGACTAATCAAATAACATGGAAAGATATGCAGTATTTGTGGAAACAGTTTCTTTATTCAAAAGAATTACCGCAGATAATGTTTTTGGCGACTCTTAAAACAAATTTAATAAATCAGTTATCGGATTATTATCGTGAATCATCAGATTCTTTTGTAGGAATAACATGCATACATTTGCCAATTATTCGCCGATTTTTATCTTTTTGGGAATCAAATATAATTATTGATAAGGAAAATGGAATGCAATATGAGATAGGAGAAATCTGCAATTTAATCAAAAAATGGAATAATGGTGGAGAAGATTACGGAAATTCTTCGCGAAATATTGGTGAAAAACAATTGCTAGATTTGATTGTAGATTTTTATCCGAATGTGACTATTGAAAATCAGAAATATATTTATGATATTCGATGTAAATTATGGGATAAAAAAGAAGATATTCAATTTATGATGAACAAAATTAGAGAAGATTTGCGAGAAAAACATAAAAACATTACGGAAAATCATACGGATTATTCCCCAATAATTAATATATGTAGAGCATATAAACAGTATTGTAAGATGGCGACAGAATATTACTCATCCCACGATAAAATAGTGTCAAAATCATTTTTTGAGGATTATGTTAAAGAATATATTGAAGAACATATTATAGACGAAAATTGCATTTCATCTAGCTGGATTTTATGATAATACTTTATGTGTACAAATATATTATACTATTTATAATATATTTATTTTTTTATTTTGTTTCGGTAGATGCAGTTTCGACTTTTGCAGGAGTATCAACTTTTGCAGGTGTTGCAGAATATTCGGAAAAAGATAAAGAACCTCCTCCGCGTTTCTTAGCAGTCTTCTTTGGTGTACGCTTAACATACCCGAATTTACCTTTTTCGGCAAAATATCCGTATTTTTCGAGACGCTTTTCACGCTTTGCAGTTTTGTATTTTTTGGCAGAAACAATACGATTATGCTTATTCATTACGAAATCTTTTCTTGTAAGATTTCCTAGAGTTTTATACGCAGTCCCATTCCAAACTTGAATACGAGAACCGAATAATTCTTTATATTTTTTGCCGTTGATGTGATAATAACCGTCAGAACTTCTATGTGGGCGTTTCATCCTAAATATATATTATATATGAGATATAAAATATATTGAAAACTAAAAGAAAAATAAAATTATAATCCTGTAAAATTATAAAGGGTAGACATTTCTGATGTAGTAATTACTCTATTATACATTCTGAAATCATCTAATATTATGTTACCTATAGCACTATTATCTTGTGCTCTTGCCAAATAATTAAAGGTTTTATTTGTTGATGTTGGATAATTTGCGTTAGTTGCACTGGTAAATGGTGTTGAATTTCCATTTTTATAAACATTCCATGTACTTGAACCACCAGTTGAATATGTCATTGTTATACAGAAAAATGTCCAAACTCCTGCAGTAAAAGTTATTGGTAAATTTCCTTTATTTACGGAACCATATCTTAATGCTAATCCTGATGTAAAATCTAAATCAGTCATATCATTGAAATTTCCACTGTCTGAAAATGAAAATATTCTATCATATGTAGTTATTGTAACGGGATATATCCAAAAAGTAAATGTGGTTCCTCCCGTAGTAAAATTAACAGTTTTATTAATTTGTGCAGTTTGACTTAATGATTTATTAAAATAAATTGAATTGCTTCCAACTTTTACATTACCTGTAGAAGATGCCAGAATTGATGGATTGTTAACCATAGAGGCATCATATATTGCAGTTCCAGTTGACATATTTGCTAAATTACTACCTGAGACAGTTGAACTATCAAATGGATAATATAATGTTAATCCTGTAGTACTAATTATATTGTATCCTTGAACTTGCGCAACCGCAGTTGCTGTTGAATTTCCAGATGTTCCATATGTATTTTGTGAATTAAGATAAATTGTGTATGTTGTTCCATTTGTTAATCCTGTCACAATAATTGGACTTGCGGATGTTGAACCATTAGATACTTGAGTTACCCCATTAAATACCCAATAATTATATGTTAATGTTAAAGAACCGCCAGATGCTGGAGAAAATGATATATTTAAAGAAGTTGAATTTGCAGTTATTGTTCCTATTATTGGAGGACTTGGCGTTGTTCCCCATTTTCCAAGCGCGTATCCTCCTGATAATGTTAAATGTCCAAAAACCCCATTTCCATTATATGGTCTTAAATCAAAAAAACTTTCACTATTTGGCGTTAATCCAGTAACTGTAACTCCAGTATCTGGATAATAAAATTGTGCTTTATATCCACTTCCACTTGGATCATATCCACCTCTTCCATTTATTTGAACATAATTATAATTATTTATAGCTGTAACATTCTGTACTGTTATAGTTGTATTTCCACTTTGTCCGTATGATCCTCCAGTTATTTGACACATGGTATATGCTCCCATTCTAGTTATTCCAGTTCCAACTCCATTTCCATTAACCATCGATATATCATAATAATACATCGTATTTGGCGATAATCCTGTCACATATAAATTTCCAACTACGCTTGAAGTTGTGGATGATGGTGAATTATAATTGTTTCCTGTTCCAGTTAATGCAGTCGAGCTTCCATTTTGATATGCATATACATTTGTGTATATTCCACTCCAATTTATTTGCATACTACTCGAGGTTAAATTATCAGGCGCAGTTTGAGTTCCACTTGCTAATGTATATGCTCCAACTCGTCCTATATATTTTCCAACACTATTTCCATTGTTTAATGAAACATCATATGCGTATAATACATTAGTACTCAATCCGGTGTCATAAACATTGCCATTTATAATTGTTGAACCACTTCCATTCGGGTAATTATTTCCAGCTCCGGCGGTGAAAGTTCCACCGCCAACAACTCTCGCAATAGAAATTGTATTATATGCAGAACCAGACCAATTTAATCTTAATGACGAGGAAGTTTGTCCATCTATAGCATTTAATGTACCGGATGCCAATGTATAAATACTTGCAACAACATTTGCACCCGCAGTAACATTTCCAGCAACTCCGCCTGAATTATATGGTGATAAATTATAGGTAAAAACTGTATTGGGACTACTTATACTATTTGCTAAAATATCCGTGTAAGAATCACCACTAGCGGTAATTGCCCTAAGAACTGTTCCATTTCCACTTCTATAAATATTTACATTTGCATATGAACCTGTTATACCAGATAGAATAACATTTCCAGTAGTGGATGAGATTGAATACCCAGTCAATTTTGATAATGTGTATCCAGTCACAACTAAATTAGCTCCGTTTATAATATTTCCTGCAATACCTGGAGTATTATATGGAAGTAAATTATATGTATATAATGTATTTGGATTACTAATACTATTAGCAGTTATATCAGCATAAGAATTCCCACTTCCAGTAAAACTCGTCAATACAGTTCCATTTCCATTTTTATATAAATTAACATTTGCATATACTCCTGTAACTCCACTTATTATGACATTTCCACTACCAGCATTAAATGAATATCCTGTTAATTTTGATAGTGTGTATGTACTTATTGTCAAATTTGCTCCGCTCACTATATTTCCGGCAACTCCCCCCGAATTAAAAGGCAATAAATTATAACTAAATTGATAATTTGGATTGCTGACACTATTTGCTAATATATCTGTATAAGATTCGCCACTAGCAGTAATTGCAGTGAGAACAGTCGCATTTCCGCTTCTATATAAATTTACATTTCCATATGCTCCTGTAATTCCACTTATTACAATATTTCCACTTCCAGAATTGATAGAATATCCTGTTAATTTTGATAATGTATATCCACTCGCCGACAAATTTGCACCTCCTATTACATTTCCGGCAACTCCAGTAGAATTATATGGTAATAAATTATATGTGTATAATGTATTTGGATTACTAATACTATTAGCGGTTATATCAGCATAAGAATTTCCACTTCCAGTAAAACTCGCCAATACAGTTCCATTTCCACTTTTATATAAATTAACATTTGCATATACTCCTGTAACTCCACTTATTATGACATTTCCACTACCAGCATTAAATGAATATCCCGTTAATTTTGATAGTGTGTATGTACTTATTGTCAAATTTGCTCCGCTCACTATATTTCCGGCAACTCCCCCCGAATTAAAAGGCAATAAATTATAAGTAAATTGATAATTTGGATTGCTAATGCTATTTGCTAATATATCTGTATAAGATTCGCCACTAGCAGTAATTGCAGTAACAACTGTTGCATTTCCACTTCGATATAAATTTACATTTCCATATGCTCCTGTAATTCCACTGATTACAATGTTTCCACTTCCTGAATTAATGGAATATCCAGTTAATTTTGATAATGTATATCCACTTGCCATCAAATTTGCACCTCCTATTACATTTCCGGCAATTCCAGCCGAATTATATGGTAATAAATTATATGTGTACAATGTATTTGGATTACTAATACTATTTGCAATAGTATCCGTATAAGAATTTCCATTTCCAGTAAAAGTTGATAATACGGTTACATTTCCACTTCTATAAACTTTTACATTTCCATATGATCCGTTAACTCCACTAATTACAACATTTCCTGTTCCTGCATTAAATGTATACCCAGTTATTTTTGATAGGGTATATGAAGATACAGTTAAATTTGCACCGCCAATAACATTTCCGGCAACTCCTCCCAAATTATATGGCAATAAATTATATGTAAATTGTGTATTTGGATTGCTAATGCTATTTGCAGTGATATCTGTGTAAGAATCTCCACTTGCAGTAAATGCTGTGAGAACAGTTGCATTACCACTCTTATATAAATTAACATTTGCATAACCACCATTAATTCCAGATATTACAATATTTCCGCTAGTTCCTGATATTGTGTAATCAGTCAATTTTGATAGAGTATACCCACTAACAAATGTATTTGCCCCTCCAATAACATTTCCTGCAATATTTTCTGCATTATATGGAAGAAGATTATATGTAAATTCAGTATTTGGATTACTAATACTATTTGCCAAAATATCCACATAAGAATCTCCACTAGCAGTAAATGTCGATAATAAATTACCAGAATAATATAAACTGACATTTGCATAACCTCCACTCACATTAGATATAATAACGTTTCCACTACCCGCATTAAAATTATATCCTGACAATTTTGAGAGTGTATATTTACTTATCGTGAGATTTGCACCACTAACAACATTTCCAGCAACACCTTCTCCATTATAAGGCAATAAATTATACGTAAATTGCGTATTTGGATTGCTAATACTATTTGCCAAAATATCCACATAAGAATCTCCACTAGAAGTAAAAGCTGTAAGCAAATTTCCAGAAGAATATAAATTTACATTTGCATAAGCTCCGTTAATACCACTCAATATAATATTTCCCGAAGTTGAATCAATAGAATAGCCTGATAATTGAGAAAGGGTATATTTATTTCCTACTGAAAAATTTCCTCCAACTGTATTATGTCCTGCAATATTTGCTTGATTATATGGTATAATATAATAACTATATTGACTATTTGGAGATAATCCAGAAGAATCTGTATAATTTGATACTCCACTTCCAATATTTCCAATAAATCCTGAATTTCTATATATATCAATCGTTAAATATCCATTTATCGCAGAAATATTTCCAATTTGGATTGATGATGAAGTACTATTTCCAAAATCCGCAGCAGAAATTGATGCCAAAGTATATTGACTTTGTGCTTCCAAATTACTTCCAACATTATTACCATTTTGCATAACAAATGTGTAATTGTATTCACTATTTGGAATCAATCCTGAATCAATACAATATCCAATTACATTTGTTTGTGGAGAAGATGAAATAATATTTGATTGATCTACAATATTTCCTGAAAAATCTTCTCCATTTCTATAAATTAAAATGTTCGAATATATTCCATTCCAATTTGTTTGAATTGAAGAACTACCGAGTGCAACTGCTGGTGAACTATTTCCGCTTGTCAAAGTATATCTACTTACTTCTGGAATTGATATAGCAGTTCCATTTCCATTAATAAATGAAATATTATAATTATACAATGTATTTGGATCCAAACCACTATCAATAGCATTTCCTAAAACATTTGATTGAGAAGATGTGCTATTTGGATAATTATTTCCAAAATCAGTAGAAATGCTAGTTATTCCATTTCTCAAAACATTTGCCGAGCTGTAAATTCCTTGCCAATTTATTCTCAATGCATTAGCTGATATGTCAGAAAATCCTGCAAAACTTCCATTTGCTAATGTGTAACGACTTTGATGTAAAAGCGGAGTTTCAATACCCTCCATATTTACCAGCGAAATATCATATGTGTATAAAGTATTTGTATTTAATCCGACGTCCAATGCATTTCCCGTCATAAAATTTGAAGGAGTTATATCGCCCGGTAAATAATATGCAGAAGAATTGCCAAAAGTGAACGTTCCTCCACCTGCAGATCGCGCAATTAAAACATTTCCATAAGTTCCTTCCCAATTTACGAGTAAAGCATTTGAAGAAATATCTGTTGGAGTTAGAGAATTTCCAGATGCGACTGTATATATAGATTTTGTTGCCAATTGATTTAAACTAGCATTTCCAGCCAGTCCAGCAAAATTATATGGCATAAAATTATATGTATATTGATGATTTGGAAGAGAAGCGCTCATGTCCATTATTGTGTCACTGGATGATAATATATTACCAATCTGAGTGCCATTTAAATCTGCTCGATAAACTAAGACATTAGTGTATCCATTAATTCCCGTAACATTATAAATAGAAATTCCATATGGATATAATGCGGTGGCAGAAATTTGCAATAATTCGGATAGAGTATATTGCGAATTTACAAAGTATTTATTATTATATATAATATGTCCTCCAACAGAATTTATATTGTATGGCATAATCCAATAATTATAAAGAGAATTTGGAGATAATCCCTGATCCGTATAGTTTGCAGATGAAGTGTTTTGAGAAGATATCAAAGAAAGAGAAATATTTGAACCATTTCCTCGATAAAAATTCATTGCAGAATATCCATTTACAGCAATAATTGAATTCACTGAAATCGAACGAGACTGAATATCATCTATTGATGCAGATGAAATTTCACATAATGTGCACGTGTTTCCCTCTATTCTATAGACATTTCCAATCTCCTGATGTCCATATATTCCAGCACTATTTTGTGGTAATAATCCATAAATATATTGTGTGTTTGGCGATAATCCAGTATCGGAAATATTTCCGGATGAACCTTTATCCAAAATTGTGATTAAATTTATTCCATCCGATTCATATCTATATAGTTTTACATTATTGTATCCTCCGTCCGATAAAATTGGATCTATTGATATTGTACTAGATGAAAAATTTGCAGAATTTCCATAAGTTGCACTAGTAATATTGCACAGAGTTACTACATTTCCATTTAATTCGAATTTATTTCCCACAGTCTGATGTCCTGAAATATCGAGAATATTATATGGTAATAATTTTACTGTATATGGTGTATTTCCTGATAAGCCATTAATTATTGAAGCGTTTATTGGAGAAGAAATTAATGTATTTCCTGCAATATTTCCATCTTCTCCGATTGCAAAAACATTAACGGAATTGTATCCATTTGTTGCATTAATATCTGTTATTTGTATTTGTGAATTTGTATATGTTCCAACCATGGCTCCGGCAATTTCACATAAAGTATATGTATTTCCAATAGTAAATGCATTTCCTGGTGTTATATGTCCACTTACCAAATTTCCATTGTATGGCAATACAGATAAAGAATAATAACTGTTTGGATTCAGCCCCGTTAAATTATAATTTGAATCCGTAATTTGAGAAGAACTAGAAATTAAAGTATTATCATTATCATATGATAAAATATTTATTGCACTATATCCATTTATTGCGGATATATCTTGAACATAAATACTACTCGATGTTATAGTAGAAATGTTTCCAGATGTTATTTCACATAATGTATATCTACTTTGACGCGATAACCCAATCGCATTTCCTGTATAGTTATTAAGAGATATATCATATATATATAATGTGTTTGGTTCCAATCCAATATCTCTAATATTTCCATAAACTGATGATGACGGTTGAGAAGATGTTGAATAATTTTGCGAATTTCCTATATCTAAATTTGCGGTTCTTCCAACTCCTTCAATAATTGCACTATAATATATTCCTGACCAATTTATTAGTAAACTTGAACTCGTTTCATCCGATGATGTTACAGAAGATCCTGTTGCCAAAGTATAAATATTTCCTAGTGTAAAACTGTTTCCTGACATAGGAGTTGCGTTACCATTATATGGTGTAAGAGAATAATAATATTCTGAATTTGGAGACAGGTCCGTAGAATCAGTTCCAAGTGTATTTGGATAAGTAATTGAAAGAGAACTCGAGGTTGATCCATTACGATATCCATAAACAGTATTATAACTGCCATCTAATGAAATAATTTCAATACTGGTTGCGGTAATATTTCCATATGATGCACTTCTCAATGTAGGAAGAGTATATGTTGATCCCATTAAATATGTATATCCAAAACTGGTGGGATTATTATATGGAACCAAATTTATTGAATAACTCTTATTTTCCATTAGCCCAGTAATCACGTATTCGGTTGAATTGAAAGAAAAATCGACAGTTTCGCCACTAAATAATGGCACTGCATTTCCAGTAATATATGTGTATGAACCTAATATATTGCGAATCTCGATAGATGATGCGGTTAAATTTCCGAATGATGCTGAATATATTGTTGGAAGGGTAATATATGCTATGGAATTACCGACTAAATATTCATATCCATCTGCATTGAACATCTTAACTGTATAAAAATAGGAGGTTCCTGGGAGAAGATTTTGGTCAATAATATATCCCGAAATATTTTGAGAAGGCGCCACAGAATTCGGATAATTTCTTAAATCACTTGTTATATCTATATTTCCTAATCCGCTATTTCTTACAATTGATATTGTATTATAATATCCGGACCATGATATTTTAACGGACGACACTGAAGTTCCAACAACAGAAGTTACATTTCCTTGTGATTTTGTATTTACATCTGATAATTGAAAAGAATCTCCCGAATTATTCGATGGATTATAAGGTGTTAATAAATAAGAATAATTGTTATTTGGCAAAAGATTGGTATTTGTAAAAACATGAATGGGAGAAGATATGGTATAAACTTCTCCATCATTTCGCAAAATATTTAAAGTATTATATAATCCAGAAATATCCAATGAAATCTGGTCACTAGAAATATCTGTATATGATGCAGTATATATAAGAGGTTTTGTGTATATTATTCCCAAATTAAATACATTTCCACTGGCATCATTTTGCCCATACGGATTTATTGTATATGTATATGCAGAATTTGGCAATAAATTCGTATCTGTTATTGAATTTGTTGGATAATTCAATGTTATATTTGCTGAAACACCATTTCCATCTGTTCTTGTTATTATTACATACTTAAATTTTCCTATAATATTTGAAATACTTATTGAAGTATTTGTTATTGTACTAACACTAGCGTTTGTTATTGCGGGAAGAGAATATATAGGACCTAATGATATCGTATTTCCCTGAATATTTTCATTATTATAAGGAATAAATGTATAATTATAACTTGTATCAGCCTGAATTGATCTTGTATCAATATATGTGAAATTAGAAGAGAAGATATTTTCGGTCGTATTTATTCCAGATAAATTCGTTTTATTTACTGTAACATACTGATAATTTCCATACAATTCAAATCGTATTGTATTTGCAGTTGAACTATTATAACCTGGATTTACATTAGGTAATGTATATATTGAACTTATAAATGGAGTTGCCGATAAATCATTATAATTATATGGTATCAAACTATATGTATATTGTGTATTTGGTGTTAAAGATGTGATATCTGTGAAGATGGTATCATAAATTGCATCGCTAGTAAATGTTCCTTCAGTTCCTCCAGTTCGAATATATTTGAAAAATTTATAATTTCCTACAACTGAAGTCCCCAAAATTCCAACACTAGTTGCTGATAATTGAACTCCAGTAATTTGTCCCAAAGTATATATTGGAGAAGAAAAAGTGAAACTTCCGTAACTTGTACCATTTACATTGTATGGAACAATTATATAATTATATCCCGTATTTGGAGACAATCCAGTAGTATCTGTTCCCGAACTATCGCTAGAATAAATAGTGAAATTACTGCCACCATCTGTGCGGGAAACTGCCCCATAATAATATGATGAAGATGGATTTATTTGTATTCCTATTGAATTTGTTCCAATATTTGTAACATTTGCCCCAGTTATTTCGGGGAGAGTATATATTGTGCCATCTTCTCCACCTCCTCCTACAGAAATTGTATTTCCAGACAAATCATCGTAATTATAAGGAGTAATTATATATGTATATTGTGTATTTTTTGATAATATGGTAGAATCTACGAAAGAATTTCCTGTAAGAAAATTACTCGTAAAGACCCCCTCAATCCCTCCAGTTCTAGTGTATTTAAATTTGGTATAATATCCAGTTATGTTTTGGATAGAAATATTGCGGGGAATTGTTTGGACAGAATATCTCGCGGAAATTAATGAGGGAAGTGTATTCGAAGTTATATTCGCCAAAGTATTTGAATAGGAATTTTTATTGTATAATTTAATACTGTATGTATATGCCGTATTTGGTAATAAACCAGTATCTGCAATATTTCCCACAACTTGACTTTGAGGACTTTGAGAAGTTGGATAATTTGAACCGAAAATTGACAATATTGTAGAATTTCCGCCAGGAATTATGCGAGTTATTTGAGAAGATGAATAATATCCATTCCATGTTAATTCTATTGAAGTTTCACTTATGGGTTTGCATAAAATTGGATTCCCATTTGCACCTGAATATATATTTCCCATGGCAAATAATTCTCCGGAAACCCCTGAAAAATTTAATGGCAATAATTTATAATTATATTCATTATTAGGTATTAAACCAATATGGTCATTAAAACTTGTAATATTTCCCAATGAGTTATATGATGCATCTAATACTGTATTTTTATATCTATAAATACTGAGATTTGAATAAACTCCATCTATATTTCCTATTAAAACATTTCCACCAATCGGAGATAAATATTGCGCGGAATTTATTTGTGGTAATGTATAAATATTTCCCAGTCCAGTGTATAAAACTCCAGGAACATAAAAAGAATTAACATTTAATGCATAAGGAAGAATATTATATGTGTATTTTTTATTGGGATTTAATCCAGTATCAGTATATGATGTTATTGTATTATCATTAATATCAAAACTTACTGTTAGTCCAGTTTCAGGAATTCTTTGAATCTGATATTTTTGATAATATCCACTAATATCGGATATTGTAATTTGGTTTGTTTGAACAGAATAAAATCGGGCATTTAAAATTGCTGATTTTGTTAATCCGGATAAATTATTTGTTAGAGATAGCGGAATATTGTCCCCATTAAATAACTCAATTGAATAAAAATATTGTGTATTATAATTTAATCCGGTATCTGTTACATATCCATTTACTTCTGAATTAGGAGTCGACGAATTTGGATAATTTGCCAATGGAATACTGGGAGTAAATGTTCCATCTAAATTTCGGGAAATTGATATTCTTGTGTATGTTCCGCGCCAATTTATTTGCAGGGTTGTACCAGTTTCATTTGATGTATATACATAAGAAATTGACCCAGATGCTAATGTATATTTAGTTGCTGTTGTAAAAACCGAACCAGAAATATTATCTGGATTTACGGGCACCAAATAATAAAAATATGGCGTATTCGCGGTAAGCCCAGAAATTGTTCTAGCCACTGAAAAATCGGAATTAAATAAAAAAACATTTGCACTATTATAAACATTTACACTTGCAAAATTTCCGACTACCGATAAATTCAAACTATTTTTAGTAATTTCTGGAAAAATTGCCGATGATATAGATGCCAATGTATACTTAGTTATTATTGTCGGTATAGAATTTCCATCTGAATTATGAACTGTTAAAGTGATTTTATATTGAGTATTAGTAATTAATCCTGATAATCTATATGAGGTATTTGTAGTCTGATAAATAGTTTGACTTCCTCCCGAAATATCGGGTCTTTCTATTTTTATAATATAATATTCAACACTTTCAGAGGGAGGAGAATAAGATAAATCAAAATAATATATACCTGAATCTATACCAGGAGTTAAAACAATATTTTGTGGAGGTCCAGGAATTTGTGTTGTTTTTACATATATTATATTACTGAAATCGGAAATTCCATAATTATTTATTGCTTTTACTCCAATTGCATATGTAAGATTTTGAACTAATCCTGTAATTTGATAACTAGTAATTCCACCAGATATATCGATTTTTTTTACTAATACTCCTCCTAAAGAGACATAAATTGAATATGTATTTATAGTTTGAATCGGGGCATCATATTCTATTGTAATATAAGTATTTGATTTATCGCTATATCTAAGATTACTGGGAGGATCAGGCGGATTTAATGTGGTAGTTTGTAATGTAAGTGTAGTGGATTTATCGTAAAAAGTAGTCGCAGTTAATGAAATATTATAGGGAGTATCTGGGGTGAGACCTGTTATTTTATATGTTGTTTGTCCTTTGTATTCTATTGTTTTTGAAAATACCATGTCTAGAGATTTAATTGTAAGAGAAAATGTAATAAATGCCTGATTTACAACATCATATTGAACTGTAATAGAATTTCTTCCTTGTTCAATGACAACTAAATTGGATATGATATCGCCGTCAATATACGTAAGAGTGAGCTTTCCATTTGCAGTTAAATTATTAGCAAGATATGATAATCGTTCATGATTTGTTTGCGAAGTATTATTTGTTTCATTAGCTGTTGATTTATAAATTGTTCCTATACCTTCTCTAACATTTTTGCTGAACATACTATTTTTTAAATTATTAGATGTTCCTGACATATTTTTGAATATATATAATAATCTAACATTTATTATATTATTTTGTAGACTAAATAATAATATTTCATAAAATTGATTTATTAAAAACAAATTAAAGATTATTTCCCCCTTATATTATATTATTATCATTTATTAATAATATCATCATATTATTGTCTCTCTTATTATTAATCTATCTATCTCAAAATGTCTAACAATTCATCTAGTAACGATTTACTTGCTCTATCTCAGCAATATCAGAAAAAAACCGATAAACAACACATTTTAGATAATCCCGATACATATATTGGTTCTGTTGAAAATGTCGATGCTGAAATGTGGGTATTTGATGACCAAACAAACAAAATCGCATTGAAACACATAGAATATATTCCTGGATTATACAAATTATTTGATGAGGGTATTGTAAATTGTCGTGATCATATTGTTCGTATGATGCATTCTCCTCTTTTAGATAAGAAATTTGTCACCTATATTGACACTACTATTGCTGAAGATGGTATGATTACCATGGAAAATGATGGAAATGGAATTGATGTGGCAAAGCATCCTGAATATGATGTTTGGATTCCCGAAATGATTTTTGGGCAATTACGTACTTCAACAAATTATAATAAGGATGAAAAACGCATTGTTGGCGGTAAGAATGGTTTCGGATTTAAATTAGTTTTAATTTGGTCTACTTATGGCCGAGTTGAAACCATCGATCATATTCGAGGTTTAAAATATGTTCAAGAATTTCACAATAATTTGGACAATATTCAGCCTCCAGTTATTACCAAAGTTAAATCGAGTAAGCCATACACTAAGGTTTCATTTCGTCCAGATTATGCTCGTTTGGGAATTAATGGTCTAACTCCTGATATGATGAGTTTATTAAAGAAGCGCGTGTATGATATTGCCGCAGTTTCTGATCATAGTGTAAAGAAAGTCAAGGTTTCATATAATGATGCCGTTGTTCCTGTCAAGAATTTTCAGCAATATATTGATATGTATATTGGCGGAAAAGATGAATCTAAACGTGTATATGAACAATCAGATGATCGCTGGGAATATGCAGTGGCATTATCGCCGACTCATGAATTTATTCAGATATCATTCGTAAATGGAATTGCAACATTTAAGGGCGGAAAACATGTGGATTATATTACTGGCCAAATTACACGTAAGTTGTGTGATTATATTGAGAAGAAAAAGAAGGTGAAGGTTAATCCATCGGCAATCAAAGAACAACTCATGTTATTTGTAAGGTGCGATATTGAAAATCCCGCATTCGATAGTCAAACTAAGGATTATATGAATACACCATCGTCCAAATTTGGTTCTAGTTGCACAGTTAGTGATGGATTCATCGAAAAAGTTGCGAAAATGGGTGTAATGGATTTGGCATGTTCTTTGACTGAAGCCAAGGAAAATAAAATGGCCAAAAAAACTGACGGTTCTAAAGTCAAAAATATTCGCGGTATTGCAAATTTTATTGATGCAAATAATAGTGGAACTGCTCAATCTAAGGATTGCATTCTGATTTTGTGTGAGGGGTTAAGTGCTCTTTCTGGTATTGTTTCTGGATTATCTAGCGATGATCGAAATACAATTGGTATTTATCCTCTGAAAGGAAAATTACTGAATGTTCGCGGTGAAACAACTAAGAAAATCTCGGAAAATAAAGAAATTACGGATATTAAGAAAATTCTGGGATTAGAATCTGGTCGTGAATATAATACAATTGAGGATGTTTATTCGTCATTGCGTTATGGTAAGATTATGTTTATGACTGATCAGGATTTAGACGGTAGTCATATTAAGGGATTATGTATAAATCTGTTTCACAGTGAGTGGAAATCTCTTTTGAAAATCCCTGGATTCATTTCCTTTATGAATACACCGATTTTACGGGCTAAAAAAGGTACACAGACTCTTTTGTTTTACAATGAAGGTGAATATAATACCTGGAAACAAAGCTTGGGTGAAAGAGGAACTTCAGGATGGACAATTAAATATTTTAAGGGTTTAGGTACTTCTACGTCTGTCGAATTTAAGGAATATTTTGCGAATAAAAAGATTGTAGATTTTATCTATAGCCAAGAAAGTGATGATTCCGTGGATAAAATTTTCAATAAGAAACGCACGAATGATCGCAAAGATTGGTTAGAGAATTACAATAAAACTGCATTTTTGGATACATCGCGTCCAAATGTTCGTTATGAAGAATTTATCGATAATGAATTGATTCATTTCAGTACATATGATTGCGCTCGTTCTATACCAAATATGGTTGACGGTTTGAAGATTTCTTTGCGAAAGATTTTATTTAGTGCATTTAAGCGTAGATTGACGTCGGAAGTTAAAGTCGCCCAATTTTCTGGTTATGTTTCAGAGCATTCGTCGTATCATCATGGTGAGGCATCTCTTAATGGGGCAATCGTAAATATGGCTCAAACATTCGTTGGCTCAAACAATATTAATTTATTGATGCCAAATGGTCAATTTGGAACTAGATTGCAAGGCGGTAAGGATAGTGCGAGTGAAAGATATATATTTACATTATTAAATCCTCTTACGCGTTATATTTTTCCAGAACAGGATGATTGTGTTTTAAATTATTTGAATGATGACGGTACAATGGTTGAACCTGAATATTATGTTCCAATTATTCCATTTGCATTAGTAAATGGAATCTCGGGTATTGGTACGGGATTTTCGTGTGATATTCCATCATATAATCCTCTTCAATTAATTCGTTATTTAAAGGCGAAATTATCAAATGGAAATGTCGATGTTGGAGATTTCTTACCATATTACGAAGGATTTAATGGAACAATTGAGAAAACTGAGGAAAATAAATATGTTGTTCGCGGACGATATGAGAAAATTGCTGAGGATAAAATTCGCATTACTGAATTGCCTGTAGGAACATGGACAATGCCCTATATTGAATTTTTAGAGGAATTAATGGATGGAAGTGTGGATAAGAATGGCAAGAAAATCGCGCCAGTTATTAAGGATTTCGTATCCGTTTGCACAGAAGTTAAAGTGGATATTACGGTAGTTTTTCCAAAGGGTAAATTGGCTGAATTGGAGGCTAATCCTGGCGATGTGGAAAAATTGTTGAAATTGAAGACATCTGTGAGTTCTACAAATATGCATATGTTTAATTCCGAATTCAAATTACACAAATATACTAGTGTATTGGATATTATTGATGATCATTTCAAGGTTCGCATGGATACATATGGAAAACGTAAGGAATATTTGGTTGCAGAAATGCGCCGTTTATTGGTGAAATTATCGAATCGGGCAAGATATATTTTGATGACATTAGAAGGAAAGGTCGATTTAAGAAGAAAGAATGCACAGCAGGTAACCGAATTATTGGAGACTAATGGATTCGATAAGATAGATGGCGAATATAAATATTTGACAAAAATGCCGATGGATTCAGTTACGAATGAGAATGTGGCAATTATTTTGAAGGAGAAGGAGGATACAGAGAAAGAATTGGATATTTTGATGGGAACATCTCTTTCGAAGATGTGGTTGGGAGAATTGGAAGTGTTGGAGACGGAATATTTAAAATATAAAAATCAGAGAGAAAATATACAGA
>JACCDW010100150.1_pt1 | contig 26952 bp, 24 predicted proteins | sample 7449781 | NCBI WGS metagenome assembly JACCDW01 (sample SAMN15323449, study PRJNA562643) | freshwater metagenome | isolation source: river surface water | place: USA:Blue River Watershed | collected 2017-08-18
CGAACACCCCCAGAAGCCTCCGTTTGTAACATGCGCGTATACAATGGCCCCGCCAATCCATACGCGAATGTCAAAGGAGAAGCGCATCCACCGCTCCATAGGGGGCGTAAACTCAATCAGACGCACGTGAAGAATCTCTGGCTTCGCGGCGCGAAGCGCCGCCTCCAACAGGGGGGCTGCGGCATGGATGTCGGCGGCCTGGAGATCCAGAGGGGTTATTACGCAACGATTCATTGTAGCGGGGATACGTACATGTAGTAGCATATAGCCATCAATTTTTCTAGACACTAAAAAGGAATGAGCAAAGAGGATGAAATTGATAGGGTGCTCATGGAAAATCAATATATTCTCACAAATATTTTTGACCATTTAGTTTTGAATTCTAAACTAGATCCCCGTGTTACATTTCTGGGAAGAGGTGCCTTTGGATCTACATTTGAAGCGGGTGGAATCGTTATGAAATTCATCCGTCTTCATAGTAACCCATCTGCTGCAAGCAGGCAATTTGCGAAGATAGAATCCGAAGTAGGCATATTAAAAGAACTCTCTGATGTTCCCGAGTTGGAAGGGTTTCTTTCCAAACTTATTACAGCCAAAATCATTACATTTGAAGGGTCTACTACAACATTCGCATGTATATTCCAGGACTATATTCCATCGGTAACTCTACATGATTATATCAATGCGGTTCTGAGTGGAAAGATTCCTCCTATTAGCCCGACGAAAGCGTACAAATTTTTCCTGGAATTGAAAAGGGGACTGAAAGTGCTCCATGATGCAGGATACTTACATCGTGATTTAAAACCCGACAATATTCTTGTACGATGGGTGACTGGTGTAAAGCAAGATGATATTTACTATAGGCCTATTTTCATAGACTTTGGGCTGGCTTGTAAACTTCCATGTGAAGATTCCATGTTTCGTGGGACTGCTAAATATACGATTCCCAACTGGAGTCACCACCCTAGAAATTATTCAAGCGTTCTAAATATACGAGGAAAACTCGTACGGGCGAATCGGTATTCAAGGCATAAGCAGTCTACGCCCGTTTTCTCTCCATTCTACGATGAGTATTCTGCGCATTTGGTTCTCCACTGGATCGGTCAGATTACCAATTGGAAAAGGCCAATGCGTCCCGAGGTTGGAAAAACAACAGATGAGGCATTTGAGGAAATCTACAAGTATAAAGTGGACACTGTGCGTAGAGCCTTTGCAGAAGTGGCGGCAAGTGTTGGGCGCGACATAACACCCGAAAAGGCGGTGGAGATTTTAGAGGAGAGACAGGAGAAGAAGCGGCGCGCCTTTATGAAGGTCCTGGGACTAGAGGATTATCTTTCCGTCGCGAGAAATGCGGCCAAGCAGGGCGCAGAGGGGTCTAGAAATGAGGGTATTGCAAAGGTTGAGGCTGCGCGGGCGGTACGAAATAAAAAAATGCTGGAAAACATTTGGCGCAAGCCTAATGTAACGCGTGTTGCTGAGCCTGCGCGGCGAAATACTACTCAGAGGCACCGACGCACATTTCTGAATCGTCTGCTATGCCGTGGGGCGAATTGCTTAGAGCCTGAAAGGTAGGCAATTACTCTAATAGATCCCACGCACCCGCCGCGACCAGTTTCGCCACGCGTGCGGGCGCCCACGCGGCGGCCATGAGTTCCTCTTTGATTAGGGCCATGCGGGCTTTTGCTTCTAGGCACTGCTTCTTCAACTTCACTTTATTAAACCAGGCATGAACAGCGTTGCGAATAGGAATTGTCACATGGTCATTATAATACCAGTGTGTGAATAGATCGCCGCCTTTTATGATATATAGGGGAAACTGAAGTGTACCTTGATACTGAATATGAACGCGTATTAGAAAGCGAGGTACCCGTGTGCGATCGATACCATCAATTAGTAATAGGGAGCCTACATATTCACGTGGCACTAATGCTGCGTCAAAGTAAGTGAGCGCTGGTCCGGGAATTTCGGCCAAGAATGGCTTTAGAGTACTAGAAGAGGCAGACATGTCTTCTATAGTCGGTTCCATGAGGTAATCTCAGAGGTGCCGTGAGACACGGCACCTCTAAATTCAAATTTTGAAGACCCGAAGTCTAATTGCGCGCCCGAACCCGATAGGCGGAACACATAGACTCTGCCGACCAGGTCATAGGGACTTTGAAACGGTCCCCCACGCGCTCTATAGGGCTGTTCGCGGCGAGCGGTAATTCCTTGGAGCAGATAATTGCCGCGCCGGTCGGCAGAGTCTTCTCCAGGCGGTCCAAGAGGTCCCGCTGGGTCTGTTCGTCCAGGCAGAGATTGGAGATGAAGACCCAGGCTGCGTTTTGGAAATTGAATTTCGGCTCCAAGAAACTCCCTTGGTGGAGTTCCACGCGGTTCGCCACTGCCTTGTTGCGAATTCGTTGATATGCCTCTCTGGCTTGCCGCGCACGGTCGGGGACAATTTCAATTCCCTGGGCTTTCAGAGTTGGGTTGAGAATTGCGAGACCGACCACGAGGCGGCCAATTCCGGACCCGAGGTCATAGAAATTTCTGGACGCCGCAGGAATTTTCTCCAGGGGGCAAATTGCGCGAAATTTCTCCGAGAGGACCTGAATTCCGTGTTCTGTGACTTCCCCATAGGTGGTTGCGTAGTGTGTGAGACCAATTGTGTTCGCCTGGAAGCCACTGAGGCCATTATAAATTGTGAGGAGGTCATGGAGGCCACGGCGACCTGTTGCTCGGGCCGTTTTGGGCGCTCCTCTGCGCTGAGATGCCCCTCCTATTTGATGGTTGTGGGTCGCCCGCAGAGTGGAGCGCTTCATACTCCTGGGGGCGCTTGTTTGGGGTTTGGATGGACGCGCGCCCATGGCTATCTATTGGTAGATGGGCCGAACTAAATTTGATAGAAGGAGGCGATCTAAAGCCGCCCAGAGAAAATGCCGACGACGTGGAACGGAATGACGCGCCTACTGGTGGACGGTGTGCCGGTCTGGAAGAATGGCGACGGCGACCTCTTCTTCTACGACCAGGACCTTGCTCAGCCGCCTCTCAAGATCGGAACTGTCGCTGGCGGTTTCGCCGCAGGCTGGGCTGACGCACTCGCGGAACGCCTTGCTGCCTACAGGGTCGGGGTCGCTGCGGCACCACGGGCTCGCGCGGCGGCCGCCGCGCAGCGCAAGCAAAATTGAACGCGCCCGGGAGCCCCTCCGTATCTCAGAGACGAGAAGAGAATGGTTCGCACTAAGCCTATCACTGCTGTGGAGCGGATTGAGCACGCGGCCGGCAATGAGCCGCTGCCGGGCATTGACTGGGACACCCCGCGGCCGGCCTACAAGAGCCCCTTCTTCGGCGCCCAGCGCGACTGGCCGAACGATGAGGTTGGCTGGACGAAGATTCCGCGGACCAAGACAGTCCAGCGCGGTGAACTGCGGCTGCAGGTGCGCGTGACGCGCCGGGACATCAACCGGCTGGAGAAGCGTGTGGCGGGCTGGAACCTACTGGATGTCGACGCGTAAGTGGCCGAGTGGCTAAGCGGCTGAGCGGATGTGAAAATTGATACAAAAACCCACAAATATTTTTACAACCGCAGCGGCAGTGATGGCACAACGGGAGCCCCCCCTCTCTACACCGGAGCAGATTGAACTCTATGGCAAGAAACAACCGCGCCCGCTTCTACTAGATGCGAACGTGGTTGCATACTTTGCAGATCTTATGCGCCCTAGGACCCACATGGGCTCGCGCCAGGCTCCAACTGACCGCCGCAGCGGCGCACCCGCTTTGAGCCAATCAGCGCTTGCATCCGCTCAAAGTCACTCTTGAACTGATAGACACGGCCCTGGGCTACGTTGGCGGCATTCGTATCATACGCAAGTTTTTGATTGTAGACAGTGTTCGCCGCATTCTGGAATTGGGGCGTCGCGAATTGGAAGTTAGGTACACCAGGATAGCAGGCACAATTGCGTGTGTTCTCACCTGCCATTTCTAACTCGGCTGAACAATCTTTTCTATAAGGTAGGATGGCCGAGTCCAATAGGGACTGTTATACATTTCAACAGATGGACTTTAAAGAAGGCTTTCTTCAAAAAAGTGTGGATGCGACCTACATACTCACGATGGAGAACAGCCCCCGAATGAAGAGCGTGATGGAACAACTCAAAGAGTTTCAGCCTACGAAACGTGTCTATATCGTAGTGAATAAAGGATTCAAGGCCTGTAAGAAGGATTTACCAAAGCAGAATTCAATCTATGATATTATCCATGCAAATCTCCAAGTGTTTCATCATGCATCGGCGCACTCATATGAGAATATACTTATCCTGGAAGATGACTTCATTTTTGATGCAAAAATACAAGATGGCGAAGTACAAAATGTTCTTAATACATTTATGATGGAACATAAACATACTTCATTTATATATACTTTGGGTTGTCTACCTGCATTGGTTATACCTTATGATTTTCATACATATCATGCAATATGGTCTTTGACCACACATGCGGTGGTATATTCAAAACAAATGCGTGAGGAGATTCTCAACTATTCCTCTAAAGAGCAAATGAATGACTGGGATCTTGATATAAGCACTCTATCTTCCAAAAGTTGGAATAAATATATGTATAGGACTTCTCTCTGTCATCAGACATTTCCAAATACAGATAATCGGCAAAATTGGAATATTGTTGGCCCATTTCGCTTTTTATCAAACACATTCATAGATATAACAAACTTTGATAAACAACCTGAACCTGGAACGAGTATACTCTATGGATTGGCATTCATTCTTTCAACTTTAGTGTTTTCATTGGCCATATTCCTGGTATATTATAGCATACGTGTAATCTTTTCATTCATGCAACCAAGTAAAGTACTTGCTAAGAGGGCCCGAAGAGGCTAACTTCTGCGCCCTGTGAATGAACGAACAAAAGGCGGCAAACTGTTTGGTTTGTACATTGCAATCCAAACAAATGCCACAATCAGTAAGATTGGGAGGAATCGGTAGACAATAAAAAGGAGTTTAAATATCCAGTGATATCCTTTGTCTATCCAACTCATAGTGTGTTTATGTTCCAAGATTGTCTTGGGCGTTTTCTCACAAAGGGGATCTACTGAATAACAGGGCTCAAAATACTCAGAGTCTAAAATCTTGATACGTTTCTTATAGGGTGTCAAACATCTATTCACGAATTCTGGGCCAGTCTCATTATTAAGGTAGAGTTCCTTATTAAGATAGTCTTCAGGTTTTTTCGTGGAAACAGTGCATTTATCAATCATTTCTTTAATGATAGGGCACCTCGGTCTGACAGCAAACATTGCATTATTCAAATATCCAGTGTACCCTACAGGGTTAGGAAGTTTGCTCACAATCATTTCCTCCGTGTCAAGCCCAGGCGTCTCTTTGAGCGGTCTGATAGGCTTCATGTCCATATCTACGCTGATACCACCATATCGGTATAATACAACGTAGCGACCGTAATCTACCTTCATAATCATGAGCGGAATAGAATCAAATTTCTCCACATATGGCTTTCCGAGAAGTTCACATTCGCGGCGAAGTGACTGCTCATCCCATTTCATGTGCTGGAAATCTTGATTCATTTCTTCCAAATGTTTGATATTCTCATGAAATTTCGCGGGAACTTTGTCCCAGCCTTGAAACCAGATGCGATGAGTTATTTTAGGTATTCCTGAACGCGGGGATTCTTCTGAATCCATGCGACTCCTATTTTGGGATTACCTAATTTTCTGGAACTGGAGCCCAGTTGGAATTCGGATATCGTCGGATATGGAGGGCGCGACCGTTTGTGAATTGCGACTTCTCTTGGAAATTAGCGAATTGGTAGTAGAGTTGATTTGTCTGACCGCTTGCAGCCGCCCTGACAGTGCTCACATTGATATTGTAGATCTGAATCCGATTGAATGTGTTCCAAGAGTCCTGGTAGCCGCGAAACACAACCTGACTGAGGCAGTAGAAGCCGCTAATATCAAAGGGGACCAGGTAGGGCGCAATTGCTGCGTCAAGGTTGGAGCCCATCTCTGGTCTAAGAATAGGAATGCCAGCGGGGGATGGAGACAGAGTACGGTTGCGTGTAGGGGCGAGTGGGCCCGAATTCACAGTGGAGACAGTTGTTAGCCCTGCCGCCCGCATTCAGGGGCTGTCGGACCGGCCTTCCATGCCTAAAAGCCATGGTATGTTCTTTGTGTTTGACCGGCTGGAAATGCAGGGAATGTGGATGCACCGTATGCGATTCCCTCTAGATATTGTGTGGCTAGATGACTATCTGCGAGTTGTAAGCATCACTCGGGGATGCCAGCCATGCGCCTCTCGGGCTGCCTGTCCGACCTATTCGTCTGTGCGTCCTGCGCGTTATGCTATTGAACTTAACGCGGGGGCCGCTGATACGCTGGGCTTTCGGGAGGGGGCTACGCTACGGGTTATTTAAGACTGAACAGGTAAAGTAACTTATTCAGTTCTCCGAGCATCTCGTCGCGGATGTTGTAGAGGTCGGTGTCAGTCTTCGGATTCAGTCGCTTCACAAGAGGGCCCTGTAGGTGCGCAATCGCCGCCTTTATAAATTTAACAATAGACGACTCTGTATAGTTCGTGACACGGACTGTATTTGTCGCCGCGGTCATTTTGGGCCGGCCGTATTTTCCCATATAGGTCTCCACGTATGTGTCTATAGAGGTGTCCAGGGCCGCTATGACATCGTCAGTTGCCTTGTGGCGCGCATACGAGTGAGTCTGCCAGTGATACAACTTAATCTGTTCCCGGAGTTGGAAGAAAAAATTGATGTCGGTGGCGGCCATTCTATTTAGTGCCCAACTTCAAAATGTGCGACACGTGCTGGCCGGTTCTCGGCCGGTTCTGCCGGCCACACCTGAAGACGCCTTGCCCCGTCGCGAAGGCCCTCTATTGCGGTACGTGCGGAGTGTATGGGCACAGCCCGAGACGCTGTGTGCAGCGCGGTCTGCGTCGTGCAGAGCCCGTGTGCACAGATACACTCTATCCTTCGGACCCAGTACTGGTGGAGCACTACGAAATAGAGAATGACGAGGCGAGTATCAAGGCAGCGCTCATGGTGAATGATGGGGTACCGATGATTTGCCAGGAGAAGGGCAAGAGAGAACTGAAGGAGTATAGCGAGAACAAGAAGCGACTGGTTGCGCTCGTGAAGGAACGCGGGGCCGTCCTTGTGCTACGAGGCGATGGTCCGAAGAAAACCGAGACGTTGAAGAGATGAAGCGTGGGCGACGTGCGACGAAAAAGTCTCGCCGTTTTTCTAAGAGGGGGCGCAAAGCGTCCTCTCGCCGTAACAAGAAACAGCGCGGGGGTGCCGTGGACTTGCCGTCGGGCTATGACTACACCATGTCAGTATCTTACACGCCCAAGTCTGATAAGATAGGCAGTCCCGATGAAGTGCCGCGTGTCGGCGGGCGCGCGGAATTTATGGCCGATGTTGAGCGCAGCGCTTAGCCGGCTCACCTGAACCAACTCGCTGTCGCTCGTTGGCCACCGGTGCGCCAAACCATTCATAATGGTTTGGCACACCTAAATCTTTTTCACAGTGAACCCCTAGAGATGCCGCCGCCGAATCTAAAAGGTGGCAAACACTACAAGAAAAAGGCAAAAGGTGGCGATGAAGATTCGGAATTTCTGAAGGTGGAGCGCCTACCCGACCAACAGGTGGCCCGTGTCGTCCGTGTGCTCGGCAATCGCAACATGATGTGCTATTGCAATGACAACAAGATGCGGATTTGCCATGTGCGCGGAAAACTGCGGAACCGCTGCTATGTGGAGATGGGGGACCTTGTGTTGGTCTCTCTAAGAGACTATGATAGCACGGCGGCGACACAGGTCCCGGACGACAAAAAGAAAGAGTTGGACCGCGGCGACATTCTCTTCAAGTATCCCTATGAGTATCTGTCCAAACTCAAGAAGGAGGAGGGAGTAAATGGGAAACTGTTCATGACGCTGGAGACGATGGAGGGCATTCGCCTCGGTGCGGTTGGGTCCCAGAGGGCTGTGGCGAACACGATTGAGGATGATGCGGACGGATTTGAGTTTGACCGCGAGGGGGCGGAGGCGAAGGAGGAATCGTCCGAGTCCGACTCGGACGTGGATGTGGATAATATCTAAGACTAGAGTATAAGATGTCTTATTGGCTTATGGGAAGTCAGCCTGTCACAGACATCAAAGAGAAGTTTAAAACGGCCGTAAGACTATTTCTAAAAACCAATGGAACTAACGATGAGAGAAAGGAGGCCGCTTTTGCGTATTTGACCGAGTATAGAAACCTAAAAAAACGCGTTGAAGGAAGAGGTAAAAAATTCCACCTGGTAGACTTTATACCGTCAATTAGTTCTTTGGGTGGTGATGATAAAGATGACTATGATAGTTTAATGGAAGATGACCAGTTCAAGGAATATATAAAAGAGTTTAAAAAGGAGCACCCGGGATTTAATCACCGGGGCGGCAGAAGAACGCGCAAGCAGATGCGCAAGCAGACGCGCCGCAGACGCGGTCGCGGACGCAAGGGCACAAGACGCGGCTAGACCGCGCCCAACAACCCTCCGCCCTGAGAAGGGAATGAGCGGAGAGAGTCCAGAACTCCGAGGAGCAGAGGCTCCGCCAATGTTTGGCGGGGGCCCTGCTACATGGGCAGAAGCCTATCTAGATTCAAGTCCTACGGATGTTATTTTTGACCTCGGTGGAAACGGAAGTGCGACCCCCTATACGGCGGCGGTAAACGGCATGCTGCTGAAACATTTGGACGAAGTGAAACAGAAATCGCTGGCGGCCGTTTCGCTTCCGAGTGGCTGGAAGAAGCGGCTCCGAGATTTCCTGGCCACAAAAAACACGGAACTCCTGGATTTCATGGCGCTGTCTGTAACGTCGCACCCGACGCTGGGGAAGGGCGAGACGATTCTGCGCAAATTCGGAAATGTGAATCTGCACGCGAATCATCCGACCGTGAAGGACCTAGTGATGGATGGCTCGGGCGCCGATGTCGTGGGAGAAATTTCGGCGACGCTCGTGTCTATCCGAAAGGACGATGGACTGAAGGATTATATCGCCGCCACGCGCCACATCTTTGAGACGTATCGCGAGGCAGGAGAGGAGGCGCTGAAGGCGGAGGCGGCGCTCAGACAACGGCTGGATGTGTTTGATAAAGTGAAAGGTCGGCTGACGGGAATTCTTGACGTAGACCCGACGGAGGCCTATGGGCCGCTAATGGAGGCGACAGAGGGGTATCTAGAAACTGTGTTCAAAAAGCACCAGATTGAGGAGCATTATCGGGCGGTCATAGGGGCGTATCGGAGGTTTATCGCACTGCGCGACATTGTTCTGATGACTCGGTCCATTCACGCACAGGAGAATGAGCCGCTATGCACAATTTGTTTGCACGAATCTGTGGCCTACTGTATTGCGCCATGTGGGCACACCTATTGTAGCACTTGCGTGCGGAAACAGACGGGGGTTTGCTTCATGTGTAGGGGGCCGATTCGGGAGAAGGTGAAGTTATTCTTTGGATAAGGGGGCGGGGGTAAATTAGTTGCGACGAGTTCCACGGCGCGTTCCGCTGCGCTTATGGCGCGTAACGCGGCGACTACCCCCACGTTTTTTACCAGCCATTTCATTAAGTTCGGCGCTATTATTCGCGGCATTCTTCATAATTTGCGGTATAATCATATGCTTTTTTAGCACCTTCTTGCGCAGTTTCAAAAATCTGCGCGTTCTTTCATTCAGTTTCTTACTACTCAAGGCCTTCCGAATCATTTCAAGTTCATTTACATTCCGCATAGGGTCATGTTGCATAGGGTAGTCACTAAGTCTAGCCGGACTGCTCGTTTTTGCACGGCGACTAGACATTCTCTAATAGGGCACAGTATAATCACCTGGCCTCAGAAAGACTTTCTTGAGCGCCGCCGCCTGTTCAGGCGAACACGCGTAGATTTTAATGGCTGTTTCCACGGTTCGCTGTGCGATCTGGAACCAGACAAACGAGAGGAAGGCCGAGCCGTCCCGCATCCTCTGGCGATTGGCGATGACGGCTTGTGGCTCCATGGCTTGTGCCAGGAGGGTCGGAAACCGCAGCCTTAATTTTCGCGTCAGGCCAGGTCAGGCCTGTAAGCCAGGCTAAACCGGCCCCGCCCTACACCCTATAGGGGATGTTGGCTTCACACATGATGACTGCCGCCGGGCTACTAGCCATGGTGAGCAGTATTGGGATGGGCTTTATGACATCGGAGCGTGTCCAGGTGGGCCTCTACGGTGTCGGGTTGTCTAGCCTGGACGCGGTAAAGGCGAAGATGCCGGCGTGGCTCGTCTCCAAAGGGGACCTGGACATGCCGATTGAGTTTCTCACCGAAGGACCTATCGCGGACTCAATCGTAGATGCGACAATGGCTGCAACGGAACTGGAAGAGCGCGTCAAGCCGCGCCTAGAACTTGTACGGCAGATGCGCGAGACGGCTACGACCCTAGAGGAACAGCAGCAGAATCTGCGCATGGCTGCCGCGACGGCGTGGCAGAGCCTAGAGGGGGCCGAGTGGCGGAAGCGATACGTGGCGGGGCTTGAACGGAGGCGCGCGGCGGCAGAGGCGCGCAGTGCGGTTGCGGGGCCGGGCCTACTCACAATCGGCGGTCCAACGGCGGCCCAGGTCGCCGCCTGGAATGAACGGAATCGGACAGTGGCTAAGCGCCTAGCGGCGAATCTGACACGGCTGGCTGATGGCGATCTGGACGAAGTCTTGTGGGCGGTCGGATCCAAGCCTCTGATGAGTGCTGTAGGCGGCCTGCGGGCCCACTTTCGCCGTGCGACAGAGCGGGGTGACCTCGGATTTCCCGTAACGATTGGTCCTTCGGGGGCACTGGCTGTGCCGCCAGTAGAGCCCAGTATTGCGGATGATTTTGCCCGCATTGAATTGACACTGGGCGCGGCGAACTTGACTGTCGTACGGCGTGTTCTAGAGGTGGCTGAGTATCGCCTGAAGGAGACCTATGTAGTGGCGCCGAGACTTCAAGCCGCGCGCGCGGCGATTTCACAGGAGCAAGCACTCAACTCCTATAGGGAATACACGGACTGGGAGAGGGCACGAACGGACAAGGCTGCTCGGGCGGGAGCCCATTTGCCGCAGGGGTCCACGGCAGCGGCGAAATTCCAGGAATTCTTGATGGCGCTCCAGAGGTGGGGCTACGATTTCCCAGAGGACATCGGCAGAAAGGTTCCCGGGCTCAGCCCGATGACGAGGCGGGGGCTCGCGCGGCTCCTGGCCGTGGAACAGTTCCGGCGGGCGCCGAATCGGTGGGTGACACTGTTTGTCGTTTCAGTGTTTCTGGGGTTCACGGGCTTTTTCGTAGGTGTCGGCTACAGTCTCGCGTTCATTGTGAATATGGGGATTCTGGGGACGGCGCGGAACCTTGTAGGAATCGCCTATGTCCGATCTGAGGGCGCGTTTCGGAGGGCGCAGTTGGAGGAGGACCAGCGCCTTTTGGCGCTACAAGATTCGGCCTATACGGAACGTCCCAAAATTGCGGACCTAAGCCCGGCCACCAATAGGCAGAATAGAGATGTCGGCGCCCTCACAAACACAGATTGAGTTCGCGAAGCAGGTGGCACTGCGGGGACTGGCGGGTGATGCGGCGTCCGTGTCGCCCTCCGAGGCGGCCGTGAATACCATTCATGATGCCGTTGCAGCAGCATCCGCGAATTCGCCTGCGGCAGCCGCAGTGCTCACAGAGGCGCAGGAGATGGCGCAACTGAAGCAGGTCATCGTCTCGTGGCGCGAACTGGAGACGGAGTGTTCCGTTCTGAGCGCGCAGATTCGCGAGAAAAAGAAGCGCCAGAAGGCGCTGGAGGAGATTATCCTGCGAATCATGAAAAAGCACAATATCGGCGCGCTGGATCTGAAGGGCTCCGGCGGGCGTCTCCTGTACCGCCGCCAGACGACAAAGGGGCCGCTCAACATCAAGACGCTGACGGGGCTCCTGACCACGCATCTGAAGTCAGAGGGGGCTGCGACGGACGCGCTGAAGTTTATCAGTGAGCATCGGGGGGCGAAGGTTCGCGAGTCGCTGTTGTATGAGAAAGACTAGGTGGAGCCTAGTCTTACGGCCTTATCACCCGCCATCCGGGCGGGTGATAACGAAAAGGATTGAATAGAATAGAAGATGCTCGGATCCGTCTGCAAGGCCGCCGTGGAAGGTTTCATGGACCTCGGCAACGCGGAGCGTCGTCGCGAGACCTATGTGGATTTCGTGGCGGCGCTGCTCGCGTTCATCCTCGCGCTAATCATCCTGTCGTTCGTCGGCAAACTGCTGTGGAATGGCATCGTGGTAGACCTGTTCACGTTCGCAAAGCCGGCGCGCAGCATCTGGCAGATTCTGGGTCTGATGATTTTCGTCTCGCTGATGCTGGGTCGGTGAACCGCTTACTTTGTAAGCGGTACATCCCTTCCTTGGCTTCGCACAGGTGCGAAGCCTCGGTCGGTAGGTCATCGCACAGCGATGACCTAGTGCCTCCTTGCGGTCACACTCTTGTGACCGCAAGGTCGGTAAATAGTATATATGTAAACTAAACATACGTGAATGATCTAGCAATCATATATGTTTAGATGATTTGGTATATAATTTTAATACTATCTTCCCTGTCTTTCAGCCATAACACGCTTATATGCCGCCTCTTGAATTCCCCACCATCTTTGTCGTTCAGCCAGTTCAGCGGGTGTAAGATTACGAGGCTCTGCAGCCAGTATCGCTTTTGCCTCCGCAACCCTGCGCGCATGTTCTCGTCTAGCGGCTTTATCCGCGGCCTCTTGCCTTTTAACAGCATTTCGTATAGCATTTGCTGTTGCTTTTTGTTTTGCTTCCTCTTCGTTTCTAAGTCTCTTTTGAAATGCATCTGAATTTGCTTGTAATTTTTCTCCATATTTCTTCCATCTGTATTCAGGGTCCAGTTCTAAGCGTAACCGTTCCTGTGCCTCCGCTGCGCGCGCATTCATAGCCGCCATTTCCTCAGGCGGTATAATTGCGCTACGAGGTTTATAGCGTTCTTCTATTTCTTTTTTTGTCAGGTCAACCGACCCAGCACGCCCTCTGCGTCTCGTAGACGCTGCAGCGGGTACTTCATTATTATGGGGTAGTGTAGGTTTTTTGTTTTTGTTTTTATTGTTATTGTTATTATTTTTTTTATGAGTATTTCCCCCATTTCCACGCTTTCTCATACATTTACCAAGAGTGGCGTTGTAAACATACCCTAAACCGCACGCATTAAAAATACCCTTCAAAACACCCCCCCGCTGCCGCCGTGTCCCCTTACGCCCAGACCGCCGGGCGCGTTTCGTGCCTTTCCGCGCCATTCTCTATAGGGGCGTGTGATTATGTCGCAGCGGTCTTGAGAGCCTGGGCGCTTGAAGCCGGCTTTTTCTTTGGTTTCGCCTCAGGAATAGGGATTCCTGCCTCGCGCATCGCGGCTTCCTTCGCGCGCTTCTTCGCCCACCACTCCTTCCAGAATTCCGGAGTTCCGTACGCGGGCTTCGGGGGCGGCGGCGGTGCGGCCATCTCAGCCTTTGTGGCGGCATCCGCAGCCGCGTCAATCCCCTTACATGCATCAAGGTCCTCCTGTGGAACAGGAAGACCCCGAGCCATATACCATTCAATTACGCCCGCCAGCACTTCCTCCTCTAGAGTGATCGGGTTCGCATTGTAGGGCGGATAATAAGGTGCGGCCATAAGCGAAGCGGCTCGCGGCTTTAACACAAACTTTGGCGGCATCTTGCTGGGTACTACAGAGCACCCGCCGATCCAACTTCAATTTTTGAAATTAATAATACCCCTTGTACTCCATATGGAAGTTCAGGCCAGCCGGCTCTACACCCTGTAAAGTGCGCATCGCCGCTTCTCCAGCAATCGTCGGATCACCCTTCTGGCACACATCATAGGCGACGGCGGCGACATCCTTGATGCCCGCATTGAACAGGTCTAGAGATGTCTTCCGCTCCTCCTCCGAGAAGTTGTAGGCGGTGCACAGGCGCTTCAACAGGAACGTGCCACGCTTGTTCCACTTGTCAAAGGCCAAGTCCAGGTCGCGTTTCGGCATGGTCTTGGCGAAGATGCGCGCGGCCGTCTCTGCCACAGGCTCCATGTCGTGGCTCGTCCGGAAAGGCTGGCCACGCGTGGCGTTCACGAGGTGCGCAGCGCCCATCAGGTCGCGCTTCAGGCAGGCGAGTTTGCCCGTCAGGACTCGCAACTCCTGGAAGTCGTCGCCACCCTCCGAGGCCGTCGGCTGCTTGCCGTTGAAGATGCCCATCAGTTTCGCAAACTCCTGTTGAGTCGCCGTGCAGTCGGGAATTCCGGCGCCGCGCGACGGGCCGGCGAAGAAACCCTCCATACGAAGTGTCGGCTGCATTCTACTCGCTGTCCATACTTGAGTTATTAAATAGGCTCCGAACACAGCGACGGTTGCTGATAAGACCACATGGCCGACAAATCTCGGTGTTAGTTTCACGCTTTCCATGGCCTTCCTAAACGGGCTTGCGGTTCTTTCGCGTCGTCGCTGCGGCTGTTTTCCGATGTGCGCGGCGCGTACGGCGGCGGTTCAGGGCGGCGGCGACGGATTGGATTTGCTGTGGCTCCGCAGGCTTTGTCTGAGGTGCAGGCTCTACAGGCTGCGGCTCAGGATGAGCAGGCTCTCTGGACGTAACGAATTTGTCCAAAATGGACTCCATGATCTGATAGATTTTCAGCGTGGAAAAGGAGTCAGGTGACTCCTCCTGTGTCGGGTAAATGCGATACTGCTGCTTCTCGGCCAGACACTTGTCCATGATGCACGTGAGCCGGATGTCAATGAAATCGGCGAGTGCATTCTGCTCCTCGTCATCCTCGGTTTGGAGCGCATGATCAAAGGCATCTACGACCTTTAAAAATACTGCATTTAACAACTCCAACGTATCAGCACGGTCACCCACATTTTCCGGGTTGAGCCATATGAGCGCAAATTCGCGCAAGTCGGGCGGAGAGAATTGATCCACGAGGTCCAAATGTGAATCCCACAGGAATTCGCGCATTGTCGTAGTCGTTTCATCGGATGTGAGATAGTGAATGGCCCAGCGGCGGAAGCACCATATCAGCGTCTGAATCATGAGAAGCGACCAGGGATCGGCCAGCGAGTTTGTTAAAAGATCAGATACGGAAGTTTCCAACTCCTGTATCCGTTCCATACCTAGTCGTTCCGCACATTCCTATAGGTGTGCTATGAGCGCATTAGCGCATCCGCTTAATGCATCCGCGCAGCATCATGCGCGTGCTCGTCCACCTCCTTCTTCAACTTGTATTTATCCTGCTTCGTCGCATTATTGAACAGGCGATCAGACAGACCCATATTCTTCGTGTCGTTCTCGTAGCGGCACGGATAAGGGCCAGCGCTCATCAGCGCTTTCGGGAAGGCGACCTCAGCGACACGAGCCGACACGGCCGGCGTCTCGGGAACCAGAAGTCTACTGTTATACATGTCGCCACGGGGATTCGGGTAGAATTGCTCGTCGTCACAAGTGCCGAGAGGGCGGTCCAGACGGCGTAGCGCCGACTCGTCATTGATAGCGGCAGAGTAGCGGCTGGCCGGATAGAATTGGCCACCCGACGGAAGCACCGTGGACCGGTCCACCTGCGGGGCCGGCACGTCCTCGCCCGCCGTTGTGTACTGAAGACAGACCTTTGTCCAAGGGCGGGGGTCCAGCGCCTGCCCCACATGTTGTGTCGGGAGCGTGCGGCGGATAATCATGCTCGGATCCCAGTGCGTCTGGAGGCACATCGGCGGGAAAAAGGGTCTAGGCCCTTCACCATCAAACGGCATTTGACTCACAGGTGTGCCGCCTTCTCTAGGATAATTCGGAGGTCCAGAGAACTCCATTTCTTATTATTACAGATACTAAACGGCCAACGAAGACGGCGTGGGTGCGACCGGCTGTATGAGCGCCGGCTTAGGCACAGGCACAATATCCACCGACTCTACAATCTGGACCACCGCATTCCACTCGCAGTCATTATTGTCAATGACAGTCCCCACCTGATTCACCCACTGGAACGTGAGTTTGTCCATGCGACCGAAAGGAGGGTTGAAGGACAGCGGATTGCTAATCATCGTCTGGGCGTAAGACCCGAAGTTCGCCAGCAGCAGTTTTCCATAGAAGGATTTCGTCGTTCCTGTTGGCTCATTTGTCGCGGCTAGATTCTCTTTGAGTGTCGTGTCCATGCGATTCATATCAAACTCCGGGTTCATGCGCAAAAAGATGTAATCGTCCAGAATCTTGAAGAAACTGTCGGCGCGCTGCACGGTCTCAAAGGGCGTGTCCACCTTTGCGTATCCCAGATTCCAGCCGAGTCCCCACTCTTCCTCTAGAGCCGCATAGGCGGGGAGCAGCGTGGACCGCCACTGGATAGAGAAGCGGAGCGGATCTGTGAATCGCTGTCGGTTGAGGGCCTGGGGCGGAATAATATACTGAAGGTCGGTCGTAATGAAGTTACTGAGCGCAATATTCGTGTTCGTATTGATTGTGCTGGCAAGTTGGACCTGTGTGGAATACGTCAAATACGTCTGTCGGAATCGCCCGTAAAAGTCGCCCCAGCCTGTCACGGAACTGATATTGGACCCCGCGAAACCGGGTATAATCCCTCCACCGAACGTGTAACCGTTGCTGCCAATGATGAAGTTCTTGTCAAAGGCAAGCAGCGTGTTGATATACGTCTGGTCCCAATAGTAGGTCTGGAACTGGTCGTTAGTCGTACTCACGTATTTCGCAGTGCTGATTTCGCCGGAGAGGTCCAGGGGGCTCACGTAGCCGAACGTATACTTGTTGGGCGCGGCGACACGAAGCAGCACCTGGGATTTCTCCGTAGGCGTGTAGTTGCGGAGTGTCAGATAATAAAAATCGCTTGTGGAGCGATTGTCCGTGACAGGCACCTCAAAGTCGTAGGCATTGAAATACAGGCCCGAAAAGCGGAAATCGGCCGTCACAAAGTTGGACGCGGACTCCAGGCCCCATTTGCCAGACGTGTCGGCCGTGATATTGCCAGACCCGTCATAGACTGCCAGGGCCGTGTGCGGATACTCGGGGTACTGGAGACCCGACAAGTCAAAGAGCGTGTCTACCTGTTTGGAGACCTCCGTGAACACGATGCGCTGGACCGGGAAGAAGATCTGCCATGCCTGGCCTGCCGACTTGGGCCCGTCCACGTTGTCAGCGCGATTGCCATACATCGTATCGTAAATGAGGCCCCATTTCGCACCGGATGCACCAGCATAGAGTGCGGTCGGCGTAGAGGGGAATGTGTAGACAGATGAGACAATGGAAATTGTGCTCACGAGGGTGGAAATTGGGGCCTCAAAGAAGTTCGTGGGCGCCGCCTCTGCGAGGAAAAAGACGCGGTCCTTCACGACATCGCGCGTCACAATGGGGCTCCTATAGGTGGAGGGGGCAGTCTGGTCAAGGAAGAATTGCTCCACGGCCGTATAGGTTGGGCTGGCGCCGGTGGCCGCGATGTAGTCGCCGGCAGGCGGGGATACCTGCGGCGGCAGATTCGGATTTACGAACGCGAAATCCTGGATGCCTGTCGCGGCGGGCCCAGACAGGCCTGTGCGGCTCGGGAACACCCAGAAACGACCGAACTCCTCCTTGGGGCTCTGGCCAATCAGATACTCTTGGATATTTCCGCAGCCCGCGGAGCACGTGAACGTCGTGAACGTCGTCGTGGACGCATTCGCCTTGCCGACAACGGAGAGGACCGTTGTGGCGGAGCCGCTGTCCCATGCCTGCGCCGACATCACATAGCCACCGAAATTGTTGTATTTAACATGGAAGAGTTGGACGGACGACTGGAAGCCGAGAGGTGCGGGTTCGGCACTCGTCGCTGTAATTGCGCCGGTGGTCGGGTCCATGGTGCGGATATAGAGGTAGGGAGTGGGGCTCGCATTAGAGAGGCCGAAGAAGGCGAAATTGGACTCGTTCGCGGCGGAGCCTAGGTAGTCAATATTGGACGCAGGCGGGAACACCTGGTCCAGTGTGAAGGTGTATGTCTCCGTGAAGGTCTGGGTAGACGTATTCACCGGATAGGAGAAGACACGGAACACGCTGTCGCGCAGCAGCATGTAGCCTGAGCAGTCAGTCACAACATCGGTAGGCGGATACGGAAAGGGATTCCAGGCGTCAAACGTCGTACTTACCGTCGTCGTGGGATACGGCTCGGCGTAGAGCAGGAGTGAATTCACGATGGGCACCGACTGCTCATACTGGCTCTGCGTCTCCGTGTAGCCAGCGGGAGGTCCAAAGGTGGGGTCGGCGCCAGGGAGGGGACCGTTGGGCACTATGAATTCCGCTGCCGTGGGAGGAGACAGGGGCCCTATAGGGCTTGTCACTGCGTTGACGACCTGCGTATCGGAATAGAGGGGGTACGGCACAGGTGCGCCCACAAGGCCGTAATAGTAGGTGAAGGTTGACGCAGCCGTAAAAGGAATTGCGACGTAGTAGGCATTCACATCAAAATTCCATTCGTAGGCCGATTGGCGCCAGCCAGTGAGGTTAGAGGCGGTTGCAGTGGAGGGGCGCACGAATTCGTAGTAGGTGCCGCCGGCCACATCAAAGCCGAAATTGTCATTTGAGGAGTTGTACGTAATGGATGAGTAGAATGAGAGTATGGCTGTAGCATCTTGAAGTCGGAGATTGTTAATGGGCTGATTGCAGGTGAGGGCGGCGGGGAAAATTCCTAGGAACGCGATGCCTGCGTTCGGGTCAGCCGCGGCGTCCGTGAAGATGCTCTTGAACATGAACCGGTCAATCGTATAAGTTCCTGCGTCGGGCACGAAGCCGATGCCCATGACACCGTCACCCAGGCTGAGGAATTGGCTGCCGCCCAGATAGGGGCTGCCGCTCACATCTTGGAGGTCCACGTAGGAGTAGCCCGTGAGAGGTGTGGCGACGGGGTTAGCCGCTGTAAAGGCGGGCGTGGATGTGTAGGCGATGGCTGTGGGCGCCCACAGCGCCTGATTGTCCGTGGGTGGCAAGAAGGTGGTTCCATACCATTGGACGATGCTCGTCTGTCTCTTGGTTACGGTAGAAGGTGCGTAGACGCCTGCCGCGTCGGGAAACAGCACAGAATTCGCAGAGGTGCTGTAAAAGTATGTCTGTGTCATGGAATTATAGGGGGAATTCGCCTGGAAGAGGAATCCATTCGTAGGGTCGGCGCGAATATTGGCCGTCGGCACTGCATTAGACCCTATAGTGTTAGGAGTGAACCCCACGTAGTTTGTCAAGTCAGTGCTCACGCCTGCTGCGTCATAGCCAATAGCGGGTGTGGACAAGAAGAGGGTACTTGTGGCTGGATCCTGGACTGGACCTGTCCATAGCGTGCTCTGAATCGGCAGTTGGATATAGGCAGGGCTGGCGACCTGGGCATAGTTGTAATTCGTGAGATTTGTAGTCGGGTCAGCCGTGGGGTTGAAGCCCGTAAGGCTTGACGTAAGCGCCGTGTAAGCGACTCCATCTGGACACCAGGGCACGACACGATAGCGTTCCGTAGCGAAAGAGGGGTCCGCAGAACGTGCCAACAGATAGTACGTCTTGTTTGCATACACGGTTGTAGAAAGCGTCGCCGTACTCTGGGCCGTCGTCGTGGAGAGGGTTGTCAGATAATGTATCGGCTTCTCATTGCGGTTGTCCGAGATGTCCGCCATGAAGGCCGCACGGTCCTGATAGAGGAAGACTTGGAGGGGCGCGGCGAACGTTTCGCCCGAGACTGCGTGCGCAATTGTGAGGCCGAGTGTATAGGCGTAGGCGGGAGCCGTCGGCGCAGATGGTGGGGTCGGTGTATAGAACTGATAAAACTGTCGGGAATTGACGACCGAGAGGGTGTTGAAACTCGTGGACCAATAGGCCAGAGAGGAAGTGTAGGAGGTGCCAAATGAGCCTGTGAAGGCGAGCGTTGAGAACCCAGGGATAGGGAGTAACGTCGCACCGCTGACATCTGCGGCTGGGCTAGCCGGCACGAAGCAGTAGGAATTATCAAAGAGGGCTACATTGCTGGCGTCGTAGGGAGCCACGGCATTGTAGGCCGGGTAGCGGTATTTTGTCGGGCGGGGCAGCGTCGTGAAACGGAGTGTCTGGCGTACCGGGCTCTTGAAACGGAACACTGTGTATTGCGACGACTCTATAGGGGCTACAAAGTCGGCCGTGCCTGTGCGCTTGGATGTGTAGAGGTTTCCAATCTCGGTGGAATTCGGGTTGTTAGGGTCGAGAACGTTGGATGTCACGATAGGGTGCGCGGGATCCTGTGCATCGTAGAGTTGGTTCCATGTGGGCAGCGGCAGACCAGCGGCGCCAGACTCGCCGGTCAGAACCGGATTCATGTAAGCAACAGAGGAGTTGGGCAGGCCCTGTAGACGATTCCAGTATGCGGGGGCATTCTGCTGGAACGTGGACAGAACACTCTGGCTGGCCGCACCAGTAGGGCGGGCGAGGACTTGCGCATCATAGGTTGACGGGACATTCGTCGCACCTTGGCCATTTTTCGTGGGTAGAACGAAATTGGGGCTAGCGATGTAATCTATGGAGAATGTATTGAACGGGATACCAAAATAGATGGCGAGATAGCGCTGAATGTAGTAATACATGTCGTTCAGTACGGCCAACAGCAGCGTATTCTGGAGGGCGAGGGCATCGTATTGGGCCTGTGTGATGCCAGCGGCGGCGAGTTGGGCGGCAAAATACTCGGCGCGCTTGGCATTGAGGAGATTTACTAGACTCGTATTGAGAGAGGGGGCGGAGATAATAACACGATTTGACTGGGTCTCATAGGTAACATTGTATTTGTTGATGAGGTAGTAGCGGAAGGTGTGCTGGAGACGATAGAGATCCAGCGTGGCAACGTTGTTGGAAATAATTTCTGTGACAACAGGGTCGTTGATGCCTTGGAACGTATAAATCACGCGGCTACGAGGCGTCTCGCCGGGCAGCAGGTCGCCAGCACTCGTCGTGAGTGTGAGGTCAACAGGGGGGCCGGCATAGTTCTGGTCTAGCAGGACCTCTTTGAGCACGGGGTAGTAGTAGGCCACCTTGATTTGGGCGGCCGTATAGGAGGAGAGGCCTGCGTAGCGGTTCACGAAATACTTGGAGACGATGAGGTCTGTTGTTGGATTCGGAATATACTGGTCCAGGAGTGAATCATAATAGTAGTCGCCAGGATAATTGAAATTCAGGGCGAAATCGCCCGTAACCGCGAATTTCGTCGCAAAGTCGGTGAAGCCGTTGATGTAGTCATAGAAGATGGGGACATTGTTGAGGTGTGTGGAAATTTCCGTGAGGAGGGAGGCAATATCATAGGAGCCCTCGCGAATTGTGTTTGTGATAATTGCATCTACGAGAGGACCAGTGCCTCCCTTGGCGAATTGGCGACCGAGTTCTAGAATAGAAATATCTATATTTTCCTTGGTGCGGCGGAAGTAGAAAAAGGCAGAGAGCAATTTTATCTGGACAATTTGGAAATTCGTGACGTTACGGTAGGTGCGGGGAATTCGCAGAGTGAGGTCTGTGGGCTGAACAAAGACAGTGCGATCGCGGTCACGGCTGTCAATCATAAGAATGCTTGTAACGGCCTGTGTGGTCGCTGCGAGTGTAGCCCCAGAAGCATCAGGAAGAACCTTGTAATTCTCAAAGGTTGCGTAGCCGACAGACTGATAGGAGCCGAGAGGGAGCACACCCTCTTGAATAATTCCTGCAGCAGCATCGGGTGGTGTCTCGCCGGCAAGTTGCTCCGCAAAGGCTGCATAGTCGGGAGCCGTATCTTGGAATCCTTCTGTGGGAGAGGTCTCCTCGCTGCCTCTGCTGGAGTCAGATTCCGAGACGGTTGTATCGGATTCCGAATCTGTTTCAGACTCGGAATCTGATCTATAGGTTGCATATGACGGCCTATACATAGGCGCTCACTCTATTTGGGGGGAAAGAAGCGTCTTAAGTATGCTCATGCGCAGGGCGCATGAGCATAGCGGCGGTCTCCGAATCCTGAATTCGGAGACCCAAATGCGCCCGCAGCGTTGATACGCGCGCCATGAGTGCCTGCGTGGCCGCCATATGCGCGAACCGAATCTGCGCGCGGTCCACAGTGTTGAAGCCTGCTGGTCCTGGGGCCACCGCGTGGGGCAGCAGGGGGGCCAGGTCCGTTGTTAGAACACCCAGTTGGGTCTGGTCATTGGGCCGATAGGTGGCCCGGTATTCCTCGTTGAACCTGTAGCGCTTCAGAGGGAGCGTTGCGATAGTCTGATAGAGGGCGGACTGGTCGGCTGCCGCAATATCCTCTTTGAGTCTTGGGTCCGAGGCATTATACAGAGCACCACTATAGGTGAGACTGCGGGTTTGTGTGTCATTGTAACGATTCTCTATCGTGACGGAATTCAGCGCTGTATTCCATTTCATGTATCCGAAAAACATATCAATACCCACATTGGAATTCAGATAGGTTGAAAGGGTGGATGTGGGTCCGACATAGATGTCCAGTTCGGACGTCTGAAGGCCGGTTCCAAATGTGTTGTGGAAGAATTGGAGGTATTCAATGCCGTTCGGGTTATAGGAATTTTGGACGGTTGCGCTGCTCCGCTCTTGAATGCCAGAGGCATCTGTCCAGTTCGTGTAAAGGTACGTGTCACCTGTAGCACGTGTCGCGCGGAACCTCACATCCAAGAGGGCGGGCGTAGAAATTTGGACGGCGGTGGCATTGGAAAAGGACAGGATATAGGTGCTGAGTGTTGAATACACAGGTGCTATGACTGTCGTGGAGAAATACTTGGTTTCATTGATAAACACGTCGGCGTAGAAGGAATTTGTGCTCGTCGCCGTGCCATTCATGGTTAGGTAAAAGTTGAATTGGCTGGGGGCCAGATTGGAGGTCAGAGTCAGATAAAAGGGGCCGAACTGGTCTACCTGGGTGCCAGTCGTCTGGGTCACTGCATAACCCGTCGTGGAGAGGGCAGGTTTAGACGGCGCGAGGGTATAGAGGGGATGAAAGTCAATCGCCTGGACAATGCCGCCAGGGGTGTAGAAGGAAGAAGACATATAGAGGGCGGCACCTACGGGGCGCGCGACAGAGCGTACAAGACTGGAGTTCTGGTAATAGCGCACTGTCGTTCCATCATAGGTAATACGGAGCGTATCTGATGCCGAGTAGGACCCTATGACAGCGACCTGTGTGCCGAGTTCATAGATGCGCAGATTGCCACCGGACGTCATATAGAAGGCGAAATTCAGAGCCGTGTACGACAGCGTCGCCGTCGGATTTTCCGAGAGGCCAAACATAATCTCTGCGGTAGTCTGAGCAGGCTGAAACGAGAGCCAGACGGATGCCGTGAAGCCCTCTGCACTCGCTGCCCGCGCATTCCAGGCTGCGCTGCCTGCGGTCGGCTTCTGGACAGATGTCTGGGAAAGTTCCGTCATCGCACTGAGAGACCAATTAAACGTTTTCGGAGCGATTTGAAGCGCTGTAGGCGTTGGAGTTGGCTCCAACGTCGGGAGTACGCTGCGCGCAGCGATGCCGCCACCGCCGGCCATTGAGTTGAACGTAGTGGTACCCAGCCCTGTCCAAGTGATTCCATCCGGACTGGTGGCCATCGTATTTGTGCCCTCGCCGAGCGCCACGAAGGTTTTTCCGTTCCACGCAACACTGTGGCCACGCGTGCTGAAGATGGACGTGCCGACGCCGGTCCAGTTGGAGCCGTCCGTGCTATAGGCGATTGTGTTTGTGCCTTCACCGACCGCGACGAATTTATTGGAACCCCAGGCGATGCCGCGTGCTGCAACCGAAAAGGTTGTGTTGGACAGATAATTCCACGTGACTCCGTTCGCGCTCACGGCGAGCGTATCATTCGTACCCGCGATCGTGCTGCCGCCGACCACCCAAACACTGCTATGATACGCCACAGCGCAGCCAAGGAGAATACCGCGTCCCGCCGTCGTGGACGGTGTGCTCCAGTTCTGGCCATTGGCCGAATAGCGTATACCTTTGCATTGTGTAAGGGTCCCCTCTTGGCCTACGGCCACCCAGAGGTTGGAGCCGAAGGCCACGCCGTTCGCGGCAGTATCAAAGAAGAAGTAGGGGGTTAGGTTGTTCCGATTGGCGGACCAGGAGAGACCCCCATCTGTCGTATAGGCGATGTGACGACTGCTGGTGCCCGTGCCAACTGCCAGACCGAGTTGAGAGCCCCACGCAATCCCTTTTGCGGTCGTGAGATTAAAGGAAGTCTGTGTCGGCGTGGAAAGAACAAAGTTGGAATTCATGATTTGCACGGTGGGGGCTGCGCCGAGCCCAAAGGTCCAGAAGCGGCCATTCCAGGAGACAGCGTTCACCGCGGCTGTCACAGAGGAGATGGGGAGCCATGTCGTTCCATTTGTAGTGATTGCGAAACGGTTCGTCGCATTGGAGGAGCCCGCGAACATGATATTGGAATCTGCGAAGCCGAACGGGAGGGGATTTGCGGAGGCCAGCCTAGAATTCGTGGAGAGCGATGAGACGGTGAAGGTGCTCCATGACGTCGCAGCGGGGGCAGCCGTCGCAATCGTGCTCGTGCCCAGTGCGACCCACTGCTTTCCTGTCCAGACGACCCCGCTTGCTGTGTCCAAGGTCGGCGCGCCCGCAGTCGTCCAGGTCGTTCCGTTTGCAGAAGTCGCGAGAGCGTTATTGTTGCCGCCCGTCGCCACCCATTTGGACCCATTCCATGCGACGGCGCGCACAATCGTATTGAACGTCGTGTTGCCCTGGCCAGTCCAAGAGGTTCCGTTCGCGGAGGTCATAAGTGTGTTTGCACCCGTTGCGCCACCGACCCAGAGGTTGGAGCCATTGTAGGCAGCACATTCGGTGGGGGCTAAGCCGGCACCCTGGCCCGTCCAGTTGAGCCCATCAGGGCTCGTCGCAATCGTGTTGGTCCCAGACCCATACACATACCAGGAGGCACCGTCCCAAGCCACAACACGAAACGAGTTCGCGAGGGTCGTACCCGTCACACCAGTCCAAGTTATGCCATCCAACGAATAGGCGATTGCGTTTGTATTGGCGTCACCGACGGCGACCCAGAGATAGCCATTCCAAGCCGCGGCGCGGGCCTGCGTGAAAACGCCACCCTGGTCTGTGATGCGCCACAAGAGGCCTCGGTTCACGGATGTAAGAATCGTCTGGCCGTTCAGAATCGGCTTGACAACGCGGCAGGCAACATCATTGAAAGTTTGATTGGCTACATTTGGGCCAGCGACCCACGTAATTCCATCTGTGCTGCGAATCGTATTATACGTTCCAAATATCTGCCCAACAGCAATAAAATAGTAGCCATTCCAAATCACTCTCAGTATAACCCCTATAAGGGCAGATACACCACTCGCCTCTGTCCATGTGGTCCCATTATCTGTGCTATACATAATCCCTCCAGCATTGCTTAGAGTGGGTTTATAGAACGCGACGACCCAGATAGTGCCATTTGTCGCAACAGAAGTAGGTGATACACTGTAAGAATTCAAAATCGTCTGCGCAGTTGAGGAACCGACCCAGTATATACCATCATCACTCAACATGAGACCAAATGTTCCATTTCCAACGATTGCGTAGCGGCCACCATTCCATGCGACTTGACTTGCCGTATTGCCATAATTCGCAGAAGCAGTTGCTGACCTAGCCCATGTGATTCCATCATAACTGTAGATGACAGCGTTCGGATTTCCGATGCCGCCACAGGAAATATGCCATAGACCACCTGCGTAATTCACATCTTGTCCAAATGTTACTACAAGATTCGCCGCGGCTGTAAGCACAGACCAGTTTATACCATCTGTGCTTGTAAGGACTTTGTTCGTTGAATTTCCAACTGTAATCCATCGTCCGTTTCCATATGCGACTTTAGCATAGTGTGGACCCGCATCGGAAGGAATTGTCGCGGCAGACCAAGAGATTCCATCGTTGCTATAAAAGACAGGAACTCCGTAATTGAATCCTCCAACTGCCACCCAACGAGAACCACCGAAGCCAATGCCAAGTGCACTTACGCCAATTGGTGCCGCGCCAGTATATATCCAGGATGCGCCACTATCCGTGCTATAGTAAATTCGGTTCTGTGTGCCTTCCGTTATAGCGACGAGATAATTGCCAGACGGGTCTACATCCTTCCCTTTTCCTGTTGCGACGATCGCATCGCGGCCCACAGCGATTCCGTTGATAGTTGACATAGACCCGCTCGTCGTGTTCCATATGGACGGCACCTGAGAGTAGGAGAGGCTCGTTTGGCCGGCGTAGAGCAGGTCCGTGTTGGAAATGTCTATGGGAAGGGCTTGGCGGCTCGTGACAGTGCGCGCAGTCGTGAACAGTGTGGACGCTGTGATGCCTGTCCACGTTGACGCGGTAGGGCTCGTAGCGAGTGCGTGTGTCGTGTAGGAGCCGCCTATAATCCACTGGGACCCCGTCCAGGCGGCGGCCCGAACCGTGGACATAATCGTGCTTACCCCGACTTTTGTCCAGTTGGCACCGTCGGCGGAATAGGCGATATTGGAATCCCCACCCGCGACGAACTGAGAGCCATTCCAGCCGACGCAGTAGCCGAAACTTGTGGGACCCACAAACGTGCTCACATTTCCAGGAAACCACTGGATTCCATTGTAGGAATAGGCGAGTTGTATAGACGAGGGGCCACCTGTCGCGACCCAGACATTCGTACTGGCGCCCCAGGCGAACCCTGTGCCTTGGCCCGTAAAGGTCGAACGACCGAGGCCACCCCACGTAATTCCGTCATAGGAATATGCCAAGGAATTATCGCCGGCTCCGCCTGCGACCCAGATACGTCCATTCCACGCGACTGCGTTTGTGGAGGTGAATGTGGAGATGCCCAGGCCCGTCCAGTTGAACCCATCGGCCGAATATGCCAGTGTATTCGCACCGGCTCCGCCGGCCACCCAGAGGC
>JACCDW011843966.1_pt1 | contig 26951 bp, 27 predicted proteins | sample 7449781 | NCBI WGS metagenome assembly JACCDW01 (sample SAMN15323449, study PRJNA562643) | freshwater metagenome | isolation source: river surface water | place: USA:Blue River Watershed | collected 2017-08-18
AGGGCATTGATGTTGGCGCGCATGCCGTCTTGCTGGGTGTTGAGGCCGGTTGCCCCCGTGGTGGTGCAGCCCACCAGGGTGTCGCTGCCCGCCTCGTAGCACTGGCTGGCGGTGATGCCTGTGTGCGGAAGCTTGGGGCCTGATGCCGATGCACCACCACCACCCCCTCCCCCGCCGCAAGCCAGCAATACAGACCCCAGCAAGGACAGCAGGGCGATGGCGGCGGGCAGAGAATATTGGGCTTGATGGGGGCGCTTGGAGGTGATGCTGGCTAACTTGGGCATGGTTGGGCCTTGGATGGACAAGCTGCGGTTGAAAAAATGACACAGAGTGCCATGTTTGTTTTATGAATACCAAAGAATACAACAATTAGTTTTAAAGATGCAATTGGATTTATTTTTTATGGTGGGCCATGCGATGCGGCGCCCGCGAAAGGGGATGATGGCCAATGGGCAGTGGGGAACCGAGGACCCGCCCGTTTTTGGCGTGTGGGAGTGAAGGCCGCGCCGGATTTGCGGCGTACACTGTGCCCGATGAATACGGGTCATGAAACGGCGGCGACCGCCCTGGTGCTGGCGGCCGGCCGGGGCGAACGGATGCGCCCCCTGACAGATGAGACGCCCAAGCCGATGTTGCGGCTGGGTGGCCGGCCCCTGCTGGCTTGGCACTTGCGGCGCTTGGCGCAAGCCGGGCACCGCCATGTGGTGGTGAACACCGCCTGGCTGGAGGCGCAGGTGATGGAAGGCATGGGCGAGGTATGGCGCGACCCGAATGATGCAACCCTGCGGCTGGCCTTGACTTACTCGACCGAAGGCCGGGATTTTGGCGGGGCGCTGGAGACGGCGGGGGGCATTGTGCGGGCCCTGCCGCTGTTGGCCGAGGTGTTTTGGGTGGTGGCGGGCGATGTGTACGCGCCAGAATTTGAGTTTGCGCAGGCCGATATGAAGGCCCTGGCGGACAGCCGGGACCGGGCGCGTTTGTGGCTGGTGCCCAACCCGGCCCACCACCGCTCCGGGGATTTCGGCCTGGCCGATGATCGGGTGTTGAACCTGGGGCCGGGGTCGCCCGGCGCGCGACTGACTTTCAGCACTTTGGGTTTGTACAAAAAATCGTTTTTCATGCCGCCCGTGTGCGAGCTGGCCCCCGGCAACCCCCATGGGGAGAAGGCCGCGTTGGCACCGATGCTGCGCCGGGCGATGGATTTGAATTGGGTCGCGGGCGAACTGCACACCGGCACCTGGGTCGATGTGGGCACGCCGGAGCGGCTGATGGCATTAAGGGGTTTGTATGGCTGATTCAAAAACATCGATTTATGCGCAGCGGCGGGCCCGGCTGGCCGCCCAATTGGGCCCGGGCGGGGTGGCGGTGGTGCCGACCGCGCCGCAGCAGGGGCGCAACCGGGACAGCGATTTTCCGTACCGGCATGACTCTTATTTTTATTACCTGACGGGGTTCACCGAACCCGGGGCCTGGCTGGTGTTGACGCACGAGGGGCACAGCACGCTGTTTTGTCAGCCCAAAGATTTGGAGCGCGAGATTTGGGACGGCTACCGGCTGGGGCCCGAGGCGGCCCCGCAAGCGCTGGGGGTGGACGAGGCGGTGTCGGTGGAGGAGATCGAGACACAGATGCCGCAGCGGCTGGAGAACCGGGCGTCGGTGTGGTTTCCATTTGCCACGCATGAGGGCCTGGCGGCCCGCGTCGAGGGCTGGCTGGCCAAGGTGCGCGCCCGGGTGCGTCTGGGGGCGCAGTGCCCGGCAAGCCAGGAGGATTTGTGCCTGCTGCTCGATGAGATGCGGCTGTTCAAGGATGCGCATGAGCTGGCCACCATGCGCCAAGCGGCGCGCATCAGCGCCGGGGCGCATGTGCGAGCCATGCAAACCAGTGCCGCCATGCTGCGTGCCGGGGCCGATGCGCGTGAATACCATCTGGAGGCCGAACTGCTGCATGAGTTCCGCCGCCACGGCTCACAGTTTGCGGCTTACACCTCGATTGTGGCGGCCGGGGCCAATGCCTGTGTGCTGCACTACCGCGCCGACACCGCGCCGCTGAGGGCGGGTGAGCTGGTGCTGATCGATGCCGGGTGCGAGCTGGACGGCTATGCCAGTGACATCACCCGCACTTTTCCGGCGGATGGGCGCTTCACGCCCGCGCAGCAAGCCTTGTACGAGATTGTGCTGGCGGCGCAAGAGGCGTCGGCGCAGGCCGCGCGACCCGGCGCCCGCTTCAATGACCCGCACCTGGCGGCCGTGCGGGTGCTGTCGCAGGGCTTGCTGGACGAGGGCCTGTTGCGGCGCGACCTGGTCGGCGGCTTGGAGGATGTGATTGAAAAGCGCGCCTATTTCAGGTTTTATATGCACCGCACCAGCCACTGGCTGGGCATGGATGTGCACGACTGTGGCAGCTATGTCGAGCCCGGCGAGGCCGGGCAGGTGACCCAGCGCGTAGACCCGATCAGCGGGCAAACCGTACAAGACCGACCCAGCCGCATTTTGCAGCCCGGGATGGTGCTGACGCTGGAGCCGGGTTTGTATGTGCGGCCAGCCGGGGATGTGCCGGAGAAGTTTTGGCACATCGGCATCCGCATTGAGGACGACGCCGTGGTCACGGCGCAAGGGTGCGAGCTGATCACCCGGGATGTGCCGGTGGGGGTGGCCGAGATCGAGGCCCTGATGCGCCAGTGAGCTGGGCTTTTGATTGATGCACTGGCGGTAAAAACTGCCTCAACCCGGCCTGAGTTCTGTCGTCAGGGGGTGCGCCTACAATTCGATTTTGGCCAGACCTGCTTGGTTCGGGCCAACCAGGAGACTTATAGATGACTGACTCAAACCCCGCCCAGACCTCGGCCCAGAAAGAATTGCGCCGTGCGGCCCTCGAATACCATGAGCTGCCGCGCCCCGGCAAGGTCTCGATCCAGGCCACCAAACAGTTGGTCAACCAGCGCGATCTGGCCCTGGCCTACACCCCCGGGGTGGCGGCCCCTTGCGAGGAAATCGCCAAAGACCCGAACGCTGCTTTCAAATACACCAGCAAAGGCAATTTGGTGGCCGTGGTGACCAACGGCACCGCGGTGTTGGGGCTGGGAGACATCGGCCCGCTGGCCTCCAAGCCGGTGATGGAAGGCAAGGGGGTGCTGTTCAAGAAGTTTGCCGGCATCGATGTGTTTGACATTGAGGTCAATGAGAAGGACCCCGACAAGCTGGTGGACATCATTGCGGCCCTTGAGCCGACCTTTGGCGGCATCAACCTGGAAGACATCAAGGCGCCCGACTGTTTTTATGTGGAGCGCAAACTGCGCGAGCGGATGAAGATTCCGGTCTTTCACGACGACCAGCACGGCACGGCCATTGTGGTGGGTGCGGCCATCATGAACGGCCTGAAAGTGGTGGGCAAGGACATCAAAAATGTGAAGCTGGTGGTGTCGGGCGCGGGCGCTGCGGCCCTGGCCTGTCTGGGGCTGCTGGTGAAACTGGGGCTGCCCAAAAAGAACATCTGGGTGACGGATTTGGCCGGTGTGGTCTATGAGGGCCGCACCGAGCTGATGGACGAGGACAAAATCCAGTACGCCCAACACACGCCAGCCCGCAAACTGGCCGATGTGATCAGCGGCGCGGATGTGTTTTTGGGCCTGTCGGCTGGCGGTGTGCTGAAGCCGGAAATGGTGAAAACCATGGCCCCCAGGCCCCTGATTCTGGCGCTGGCCAACCCGACGCCCGAGATCTTGCCCGAAGAGGTGCGCCAGGTGCGCGACGATGTCGTCATGGCCACTGGCCGCAGCGACTACCCCAATCAGGTGAATAACGTGCTGTGCTTCCCCTATATTTTCAGGGGGGCGCTGGACGCCGGGGCGTCGACCATCACGGCCGAGATGGAAATTGCGGCTGTTCACGCCATCGCCGAGTTGGCGCAGGCCGAACAAAGCGAGGTGGTGGCGGCCGCTTATGCCGGTGAGACTTTGGCCTTTGGCCCCGAGTACCTGATTCCGAAACCGTTTGACCCGCGCCTGATGATCAAGATCGCCATGGCCGTGGCCAAGGCGGCGGCGGATTCGGGCGTGGCGCAACGCCCGATCACTGACATGGACGCCTACCGCCAGCGGCTGGAAGGCTTTGTGTATGCCTCGGGCTCGATCATGAAGCCGATTTATGCGGCCGCCAAGAAGGCCAGCAAAAAGCGCGTGGCCTACGCCGAAGGGGAGGATGAACGGGTGCTGCGGGCGGCACAGATCGTGGTCGACGAGGGCCTGGCAGTGCCGACCCTGATAGGCCGCCCTTCGGTGATTGCCAAGCGCATCGAAAAATTTGGCCTGCGCATGGTCGAGGGGGTGGATTACCAGGTGGTGAATGTGGAGCAAGACGCCCGCTACCGCGACTTTTGGCAAACCTATCACCGCATGACAGAGCGCAAAGGCGTGACCGAAACCCTGGCCAGGATCGATATGCGGCGGCGCCTGTCGTTGATCGGCTCGATGTTGCTCCAAAAAGGCGATGTCGACGGGATGATTTGCGGCACCTGGAGCACCCCGGCCACGCACCTGATGTACATCGACCAGGTGATTGGGCACCGCTCGGGCGTGAACACCTATGCCTGCATGAACGGGCTGTTGTTGCCCGATCGGCAAGTGTTTTTGGTGGACACCCACCTGAACTATGACCCGACGGCCGAGCAATTGGCCGAGATCACGGTGATGGCGGCCGAGGAGATGCTGCGTTTTGGCATCCGCCCCAAGGCGGCCCTGCTGTCGCACTCGAACTTCGGCAGCAGTGACCAGCCCTCGGCGGTCAAGATGCGCCAGACGCTGGCATTGCTGCAGCAGCGTGCCCCGTGGCTGGAGATAGACGGTGAGATGCACGGCGATGCGGCGCTGGATGCCACGGCCCGACACGCCATTTTGCCCAGCAGCACCTTGAGCGGGTCGGCCAATCTGTTGGTGATGCCCAATCTGGACGCGGCCAATATTTCCTACAACCTGCTGAAAACAGCGGCTGGCGGCAATATTGCGATAGGCCCGGTTTTATTGGGGGCAGCCAAGCCTGTGCATATTTTGACCGCCAGCACGACGGTGCGCCGCATTGTGAACATGACCGCACTGACGGTGGTCGATGCCAACAACAGCCGTTAAAAATCTGTCATAGTTGGCGCTCACTTTATTTGTTGGTTTGATCAAGGGACCCCGGGGCGCTAGGTTAAATTCGGCGCCCCGGTCAAGCCAACATCCGAGTGAATTCATTGGTTTACATCCAGGCATGGACAATACCCCCCTGACTTGCATTTTGTTGCCTTTTCAGCCACACTAGGGCCTGTTGATTTTTCGGGTAAACCCGATGGGCCAAAAAATGCTGCTTTGCAACATTTTTAACCCGGCTGGATGAGCCCTCGTTTCTTTCGCAGCGTTTTACCTCAAAACAAGGAAGCCACGAAGATGGACACGCCGCTTCGTCATGTGAAAACCAATATCGTTCAGTCGATTCGCGCACACCGGGTCGCTGACTTGCAGCAGGCCGCCCAGCATCTGGGGCATCACTTTTTGTATGCCAACTTGGCGCAGGCCCTGAGCAAGCAAGATGTGCTGGACACGATCACCCAGGAATTCATGCTGGCCGCCCAGTCGAGCAAGAACTTTGACTCGCTCTACGACGGGATGACCGACCCCCTGCACAAATCGGGCCCGCAGCCGGGCTTTATTCTGGTGCTGGAGCATTTGCCGGCACACGCCAAATTTGACAAGGAAGCGCGCGAGCAGCTGCTAGATGTGTTCCGTGAGATTGCCGATTATTGGTCGGACCGCAAGGTGCCCTTCCGCTGCTTTTACTCGTTTTCGGTGGCACGTGCCCCCGTGGCCGAGGGCGACCGCGCCCTGTCCCCGGAGACGCTGGGCATAGAAGTGAGCGAAGTGGAAAAAATGCCGACCGACAAGTTGGTCGATATTTCGCCCATGGCGCTGCGCATGAGCAGCCCGTTCAATGCGGGTTATTGGCTGACTGCGGCCTGAGCCAGCCGCCAATAGTCTTCGGCGGGCACTTCTTCGGCCCGCCGTTGCACATCAAACGCTTGCTGAACCCCCTTTTGTTGCAACCACACCCCGAGGGTGTGGCGCAGCAGCTTGCGCCTTTGGCTGAAGGCGACTTGCACCAGCTCTGAAAGCACGGCCAACTCCAGCGGCAAGGGCCGGGCTTTGGGCAACATGCGCACGATGGCGCTGTCGACCCTGGGGGGTGGGTCAAAGGCGTCGGGGCCGATGTGCAAAAGCATGTCCATGTCGTAGCGCCATTGCAGCATGACGCTGAGGCGGCCATATTGGGCGGTGCAAGGGCTGGCCACCATGCGTTCGACCACTTCTTTTTGCAGCATGAAGTGCTGGTCTTCGATGACGCTGGCGTGGTCGAGCAGATGGAACAGGATGGGGGTGGAGATGTTGTAGGGCAGATTGCCCACCACGCGCCACTTGGCCGTGCCGGCCCCTGGCAGCAGGGACGGCGCCAGCGCCGAAAAATCCACCTTGAGCACATCAGACTCGACCACCCGCAATTGGGGGTGCTGGCGCAGTCGCTGGGCCAGATCGCGGTCGAGTTCGATGACGGTCAATTGCCCCAGGCGCTCCACCAGGGGTTGGGTCAGGGCCGCCAAGCCGGGGCCGATCTCGACCATGGCTTGGCCCGCCTGGGGCGCAATGAGCCTGACGATGGCCTCGATCACGCCCGCATCGGTGAGGAAGTGCTGTCCAAAGCGCTTGCGCGCCACGTGTTTCACTGCGGTGGCTCGCGGTATTCGACGAAGGCTTTGCCTCGCACTTCTTTGGCCCAAACCTCAAGGGTTTCGCCGTACTTGGCGTCGCGCAAGGCGTTGCGTGCATACTCGCGTTCCTGCCGGGCCGTGAGGGGCACTTCCCGGCGCTCTTGCACCTGGATGAGGTGGACGCCAAAGCGCGTGACCACAGGGTCTGAAATTTGTCCGGGCTCGAGGTCGTTCATGACCTGTTCGAATTCAGGAACAAATTGGCCGGGTGAGGCCCAGCCCAGATCGCCGCCCTCGGGGGCGCTGCCGTCTTGGGATTGCTCGCGGGCAAGCCGCGCGAAGTCGGACTGGCCACGCTCAATGTCTGCTTTATATTGGAACAGTCGGGCCCGGGCCGCGCCCTGGCTGAGGTTGCCACCGGGCTTGAGCAGGATGTGCCGCGCGCGCGTCTGCGCCATGGTGAGCGCCTGGGTAGACGGGCGGTTGACCAGCTTGAGCAAGTGAAACCCGGCCCCTGAGCGCACCGGGCCCGCCAAACCGCCCAAGGGCACATCGCGCGTGGCCTGGATGAAGAGCTCGGGGTAACGATCGAGTTCGCGCAGGCCCATGCGCCCCCCCTGGTTGCGGTCCATCGCTTGTGAGCGCTGGCGGGCAAGCTCAAAGAAGTCGGCGCCCTGCTCGATCTCGCGACGCCACTGGCGGGCGGTTTGTTCCGCCTGCGCCAGTTGCTCGGGGCTGGCGTCGTCGGGGACGGCGACCAGTATTTGCGCCAACTCGATGCGGGCGTTTTGCGCCAAAGCGGCTTTTTGTTCGCTGAGGTAGCGGTCGATCTCAGGCTCGGTGATGTTGATGCGGACCGGGACATCGCGGTCACGCAGGCGCTGCAACATCTGCTGCTCGCGCAGGCTTTGCAAGAAACGCCGACGACTCACCCCCTGGCGCTCGAGCTCGCGGTAAAAAACATCCAGAGACAGCTGATTGCGCTCGGCCACGGCCTGGGCCTGGGCCTGCAGCTCTTCGTCGTTGACACGAATACCGGTTTGCTCGGCCCATTGAATCTGGCTGCGCTCGAAGATGAGGAGTTCAAGGGCGTCATTGGCCAGGTTTTGCGGGTCGACGGCCACACCGTTTTGCTGGGCCTGGGCGCGCAAGCGCTGGATGGCCTGGCGCACGTCATGGTTGGTGATGGGCTCATTGTCGACCAGGGCAACGATGAAGTTGACCGAGCGGTCGGGCGCGGAGAGCACGCCGGGTGAGACATTGAGGCCGACACCGCTTGCGGCGGGGCCGCCAGCCCGAAGGGCCTGCCCGGACGCACAGAGGCTGAACCCCATGCAGCCGGTCAGGAACAGCAAGCGGGCAGCTGAGGGGAGGTGAAATCGCATGGTTCAGTCGTACAGTCCAAAACGGCTGGGAGCGGCAAGGCGGTTGTCGCGCAGCATCTGATAGCGGGGAATTTGTGTCTGAAGTTGTTGCAAGGGGTTGGCACCGACCCGGCCAAAGCCAGAAAACTCCAATTGGAACATGATTCGGCGGTTATTGACCAAAACACCCAATTGTTGCTGTTGGATGACCATGCGCCCGAGCCAGCACCCGGCATCATATTCGAGGCCCACCAGGGTGTCGACCAGGCGTTTGTCTTGCAAGCTGTAATTCATGCGCGCCACCGAGTACCACCGGCCCTCGCCCTGGCCTTGGCCAGACCCCATGTCTTTGCCCCGGTCGCCCCAAAGGTCGTTGAGCGGCCATTGCCAGGCGATATCGACCAGCTCGCTTTGGAACTGGGTCTGGTTGCGGTAGGAGACATTGATCAGGCGATATGGGGTGGGGTTGAAACGGACCCCGACGGCAGAGCGCTCGGAAGTGCTGGTTTTGGGGTTGTACTGCACGGTGGAGTCAAACAGCCACTGGCGATTGAGGTTGAGGGTGGCCCCCAATAACATGTCGCTCAAGCGGTCGTTGAGGTTGCTCTCGCCCGGCAGCAAGACCCGCTGTTCTTTGATCCTCAAGCGCTGGGCAATGCCAAAGCGTGCGCCTTCCGAGCCATCTGCGGGGTTGAGAAACCGGGTGATCGCGCCCAGGGTGAGGAGGCGGTTGTCGGCGATGCGGTCATAGCCCGAGTAGGTGTTTTCGGTGAATACCGTGGCGAAGTTGAAGTCGTAGCGCGCGCTGTCGTAGACCGGAAAGACCGACTGATCGCGATAGGGCGTGTGCACGAAAAAGGCCCGGGGTTCGAGGGTCTGGATCCAGTCGCGGCCCTGAAAGGTGGTGTTTTTCTCAAGACGGGCGCCTGCATCGAGGCTGAAGGTGGGGACGGTCAGGCCTTGTGCGTATTGGGTGCCATCGACGCCCATGCCGCTGCCTTCGTATTCGTACTGCCGAGCCGTCACCAGCAGTTTCGGGGTCAGGGTCAGCCCGTTGTAATGAAAGGGCCGGGCGGCGCGAAACTGGCTGGTGAGGCGGTTGGCGTTGGGCTGGCAGTTGGTGATGAGGGCACCCACATTTTGAGCCGGCGTGCCCAGGCAAGCCTGCATGCGGTCGGCAGAAAAGGCCGTGAGGTCGTTGCTGAAGCCCCAATCCCAGTTTTCGCTGGCGCGCGCGAACTGGACATTGATCTGCGGGCTGCGGTTGTAGGGCGGGGTGAGGGGTGAGTTGATGTCTTGGATGGTTTGCCAGCGCAAACTGCGCAGCGAGGTGGTCCACTCGCCACGGGTGGTGCTGAGCTGGACATCGGTGGGCAAGAGGCGCTGATTGAGGGCGCCGAAGGCGAAGGGAAAATCCTTCCAGTAATTGTCGTCGCTGACCCGGTTGAGGTTGAGGTTGAGGCGCAGGTCTTGCTGCCCCCAGGTGGTGTAGCCGGTGTGTTGCTGCGAGTAAGACCAGCGCCGCCCTCCCCTCAATTCATCTTGCGGCATGTAATTGAGCCGGACCTCGCCTCGGGTGTCGGGCAGGGTCGACTCGAGGTATCTGAATTCACCGCCCAGGCTGATGCCACGGCGGGCATAAACATTGGTGGTGAGGGTGGCGTCGCGGTTGGGGGCCAGGTTGATGTAATAGGGCTGGATATAGGTGAGCCCGTTGCTGGTGTCAACCCCGATCAGCGGGGGCAGCAAACCCGATTTGCGGTTTTCGTTGAGCGGGAACGTGATGTCGGGCACAGGCACGGTGATGTCTTTGAAGCGCAAGGAGGCGCCACGGGCGCGGGCCTCGTTGCGCTCGTTGTCGAGATCGAGCCGGCTGGCGCGCACCAGCCATTCGGGCATCCAGCCGGGGCCGGGGCGCACAGTGCAGGTGGTGTAGTTGGCGTCTTGCGCGATGGCGCGCTGCTCGTCGATGAATTCGATTTGGCGGGCCTGGCCATAGCCCCCGCTTCGGATGAAGCGGTAACTGGGGCGGGTGAAGAAGCCGCTGAATGCGTCGACCGAGAGATCGAGCTCGGTGCCCTCAAAGACATTGCCGGCCCGATTCAGGCGCACGCTGCCTTCGGCCTTCAGGCGGTCGCGTGCGATGTCGTAGTCGATGCGGTCGGCGCGGACGAAGGTGTCGGCGCGCCTGAGGGTGGCTTGGCCTTGCAGGCGCAGCTCGATGTCCGGGGTGCCTTGGATGGTGTCGGCCTCGATGAAAGTGGGGCGCTGTGTCCTTTGATCGCTATTGATCAGCTCTTGCAGCGATGGGCTGGTTCGCCCGCCGGGTACGGGGCGCTCTTGGGCCCAGGCGGGGCCTGCGAGGCCCAGGGCCAAGACCAGCAGGGCTGGGCGGGGGCGAATGAAGCGGGTGCAAGGCATGAAGTCTGCGGCAGGAAATTACAATGGATTATCCATGAGCCCCACACTACCCCCTTCGATTGCTGCACTGGGTTGGACCGACGCGGGTCGTGCCGACCGTTTTCTTGCCTGGCTGAGCCATATCGGCCCGGCGCAAGGCTTGCATGCGCCCACGCTGCGGGCGGCGTCTGCAGACGCCAGCTTCAGGCGCTATTTTCGCGTCGATTCGGCCAGCGGCTCGCGCATCATCATGGATGCGCCGCCCGATCAAGAAAACAACGCTGCGTTTGTGCAGGTGGCGGCCTTGATTCGGGAGGCCGGCCTGAATGGCCCGCAGGTCTTGGACTGGGATGAGGGCAATGGCTTTTTGCTGTTGACCGACCTGGGGCAAAGAACCCTGATGCAATGCCTGAGCGAGCCGGCCGATGCCGACCCTTTGCCGTGGTTCAAACAGGCACTGGATGTGCTGCTGCCCTGGCAGCAATCGAGCCGGCCCGGTGTGCTGCCGCCCTATGACGAGGCGGTGTTGCGGCGTGAGTTGGCCTTGTTCCCTGACTGGTATTTGGCACGGCACAAGGGTGTGACGCTGGATGCGACGCAACAATCGGTGTTGCAACAGGCGTTTGACCTGATCGTGCAACGCAATCTGGCGGCCCCGCAGGTGTATGTGCATCGCGATTTCATGCCGCGCAATCTGATGGTGAGCGACGCGGGTTCTGGGCCTTTGGGGGTGCTGGATTTTCAAGACGCGCTGTATGGCCCCGTCACTTATGACATCGCCAGCCTGATGCGCGACGCCTTCATCAGCTGGGAAGAAGAACTGGTACTGGATGTGAGTGTGCGTTATTGGGAACGGGCGCGCCGCGCCGGGCTGCTTGACTTTGAGGACTGGTCGCAGGATTTCGGTGCTTTTTATCGGGCGGTGGAATGGATGGGTCTGCAAAGACACCTGAAGGTCGCCGGGATATTTGCCCGCCTGACCCTGCGCGATGGCAAAGCCAAGTACCTCGCCGATGCCCCGCGTTTTCTGGCCTATATCCGCGCCACGGCGGCACGCTACCGGGAATTGACGCCTTTGCTGCGACTGATCGACGCGATCGAGGGCACCACACCCGCCATGGGCATGGCCTTTGGGCGGGTGGGATGACACGGCTTTATTGCCCCTGGCAGCCCACCCTGGGCACAGCCTTTGATTTGCCTGAGGCGGCGGCACGCCATGCACAGGTCTTGCGTTTGCAGCCCGGTGACCCGATCGAGTTGTTCGACGGCTTGGGCGGGGCGTGGCACGGGGCGGTGGTGGCAATGGGGCGGCAAAGGGTAGAGGCGGTGGCGCAGGGCTTGCGCACGCCTTTGGCCCCGCCGGGGCGCCCGATCACCCTGGCCGTGGGCATGCCCGCCAATGAGCGCATGGACTGGCTGGTGGAGAAGGCGACAGAGCTGGGGGTGACGCGGCTGGTGCCACTGGTGAGCGAGCGAACCGTGGTGCGCCTGAGTGGCGAGCGGGCCGACAAGCGGGTGGCGCACTGGCGGGCCATTGCGATCAGCGCCTGTGAGCAATCGGGGCGGGATGTGTTGCCCTTGATCGAACCCATTTGTTCTGTGAATGAATGGCTGGCCCGGCCCGCCGATGAGGCGGAGTGCCGGATGCGCTTCAGTTTGCAAGCCGACGCGCTGCCATGGCGCAGCCTGGCGCTGGGCCCGGGTCAGGCGCTGCTGGCGGCATTGGGGCCCGAGGGTGGATGGAGCCCCGCCGAAGAGGCGAGGCTGCAAGCATTTGGGCTGGAGCCGGTGTCATTGGGGCCGGCGGTGCTGCGCACTGAAACGGCCGCGCTCACGGTTTTGGCGAGATGGGCAGACGCAGGGCCGTCCACATGAGTGCCAGCGCAATCACCACCACCGGCAGGAGCGAACCCAGATTGAGCAGGGTCCAGCCCTGGGTGGTGACCAAGGCCCCCGAGGAAAAAGAACTGACCGCCATGGTGGCGAACACGCAGAAGTTGATGGCGCCCTGGGCGCGGTCGCGCTCTTCGGGCCGGTAGGCTTGCAATGAGAGGGTGGTGGAGCCGGTGAAGAGGAAATTCCAGCCGATGCCCAATAAAAAGGATGAGATCAGGAATTCAGTCACTTCCACCCCGGACAGTGCCACACCGATGCAGATGAAGTTGAGCAGCACGCCCACGCCCATGATGCGCAAGACGCCAAAGCGCTTGATCAGATGGCCGGTAAAAAATCCCGGGGCGAACATGCCGATCACATGCCACTGCAAGACGGTGGCGGTGCTGTCAAAGTCAAGACCGCACACTTGCATGGCCAGCGGGGTGGCGGCCATGAGCAGGTTCATGATGCCGTAGCTGATGGCGGCCGCCATGGCCGCCACGATGAAGAGGGGCTGGCGCATGATGACCGACAAAGGCCGGCCATGGCTGTCGCCCGGCTTTTTGGGCTCGATGGGCGGGAATTGGATGAGGGCCACCACGATGGCCGAGATGACCGCCACCAAACAAAGGGTGACATAGGCACCGGCAAAGGGCGTGTCAAAGAGGTTTTTGGTGTGGGTCGCGATATAGGGGCCCATGACGGCCCCGAGCAATCCGCCAGCCAGCACCAGGGACACCGCTTTTTCTTTGATGGTTGGGCCCAGCTCGGCGGCGGCAAAGCGGTACAGCTGCGCATTGGCACTGTAGTAACCGGCCACGACGGTGGCGACCACCAGCCCCCAGAAATGGTGCGCCAATGTGGCCCAAGCGCACAAGCCGCATGAGACGAAGGCCACCGCCAGCCCGATCAGGAAGGAGGTTTTGCGGCCCAGGCGTTCCTGGGTGCGTGCCACCAGGCCGGTGCTGGCGGCCCCGCCGACCACATAGCCCATGACGGGCAAGGTGGCCATCCAGCCCACGGGCGCCAGCGACAGTCCCACCAGGCCATTGATGGCGATGAAGATGATGTTGTTGGTCAAAAACAGGCCTTGGGCGAGGGCCAACAAAATGAGATTGCGGTTCATGCCGTGCGTGCCTTTCTAAACCAGGACAAACCGGCCGAAGTTCCGCCGGGCTCACCCCCTCGCAAAGGCCGATATTCGGCGCCGACCCAGCCGTTCCAGCCACAGGCGGCGCTGACCTCGTCGATGACCTCAAAGAGGTGGGGGTGATGGAGTTCGCCCAGATCGGGCTCGTGGCGCTGTGGCACACCGGCGATCTGGAAATGGCCGACCCGCCCGGTGGGCAGATAGGCCCGGATTTTGCGGGCCACATCGCCCTCGACGATCTGGCAATGGTAGAGGTCCATTTGCACTTTGAGGTTGGCGGCGCCCACCTCTTCGATGATGGCGTGGGCGTCGGCCTGCCGATTGAGGAAAAAGTGCGGAATGTCGCGGGTATTGATGGGCTCGATGAGCACATCGCGGCCACTCTGGGCGGCTTGCTGGGCGGCCCAACGCAAATTGGCCACGTAGGTGTCGCGCAGCGGGCCGGGGTGGGCCGCCGCTGCGCTGCTGGTGGCCAGCTCTGGGGGGCCTGAACAAGGCAGGCGATGGCCCTCGGGGATGAGGCCGGCCATGACATGGATGCGCGGCACGTCGAGGACTTCGGCATAGCGCAGGGCCAACTCGACCCCGGCACGGAATTCGGCCTGGCGCTCTGGCAGGATGGCGGTGCCGCGCATGCCTTGCTGCCAGACTTGGGCGATGGCCTCGCGCTCGGTGCCCCCCGGCGGGGCATTGAAGAGAACCAGGTGCAAGCCGTTGGCGCGCAATCGGGCCGCCAGCTCCGGGGCGGGATGGTCGTAGGGGAACAAGAACTCGACCGCCTCAAAACCATCACGCGCCGCCGCCTCGAACCGGTCGAGGAAGGGCAACTCGTTGTACATCATCGTGAGGTTGGCGGCAAAGCGGGGCATGCGGTCTCCTGGGGTTTTACCAACGGGCGCCAAACTGGGCGCGAAGTTCATCGATTTGCCGGGGGCCGAGGGCCGGCGCCGGTGAGCATTGCCACAGGTGGGCCGTTTCTTCGAGTTCGTCGAGGGTGGCCATGGCTTGCGCCGGGCTGTCGTGCCAGACATTGGGGCCGAGCCGCTCTAACATCACGGCCCGTATGGGGTGTCCGGCCTGCCCGTGGCGTTCGATCAGGCTGGCCACGGCATCGGCCACCGCCGGGTCACCGGGGCGGTGGTAGGGCACGCAGGGCACATGGCCGACCTTCATGACGAAGTAGGGGGTGATGGGCGGCAATAGCTCAGGGCCGAAAGGGCCGGTATGGGCAGGTGGGCGCAGGCTGAGGGCCACGCAGTGTGTGCTGTGGGTGTGAATGACGCAACGGGTTTGCGGGTCGAAGGCCGCGGCGGCCTGATAGATGCGCCGGTGCAGGGCCAGGGTCTTGCTGGCGCGTGCGCCGCCGATCTGCTGCCCGTGGGCGTCGACGTGGGCGAGTTGGGCCGGGTCGAGGTCGCCCAGGCAGGCGTCGGTGGGGGTGATGAGAAAGCCGTCGTCCAGACGCACGCTGATGTTGCCAGCGGTGGCATGCACCAGGCGGCGCTGGTACAGGCTCTGGCCGATGCGGCAGATGGCCTCACGGGCTTGGGACGGCGTCATGGCGCGCCCAGCAGGTCAAAAGAGCGGGAGAAGAAATCCATGCCCCCGAAGTTGCCTGATTTGAGGGCGATGTGCAATCCGTCTGGCGACAGAGGGCTGCGGGCATGGCACCAAGGCACACCCGGGTCAATTTGCGGCCCGATTTGCATCTGCACGATATCGAGCGCCTGAACACAGGCCCCGGAGGTTTCGCCGCCGGCCACGATGAGCTGACGCACCCCCTGGCGCAGCAAGCCCTGGGCGATGGCCGCCAAAGTCTGCTCGATGCGCTGGCCCGCGGCTTCTACCCCCATGCGCTGCTGAATGGCACGCACCGCCTGCGGGGGTGCGCTGGAATATATCAGCACGGGCTGCCCGACGTGGCTTTGTGCCCAGGCCAATGCCGCGTCGATGGTGGCGCGCTGCGAGGCGTCGTCGGCGCAATGGTCAGGATCGATGCGCCAATGCGGGCGACCGCTGTCGATGAAGTGTTGGACTTGCCCCAAGGTGGCCTGTGAACAGCTGCCCGACACAATGGCGCGTCGCCCTTGGGGCACAGGCAATTGACTGGTTTGCGGGCTGGCCTGCAGGCCAAAATTGGCGGGCAAGCCGATGGCCACGCCAGAGCCTGCCGTGACCAAGGGGAGATCGGCCAGGGCCGGGCCCAGGCGCAACAGGTCATCGTTGCTGACAGCGTCGACGATGGCCAAGCGCACGCCCTGCCCTTTGAGTTGCGCCATTTGTTGCCGGACGGCTGCGCTGGAGGTGCCTACCGCACGGTGGTCGATGAGGCCCACTTGGCCTTGACACTGGGCCTGCAAGACGCGCACCAGATTGGCGTCGCGCATCGGCGTGAGGGGGTGGTCTTTCATGCCGCTGTCGCAGAGCAGCACATCGCCCACGAAGAGGTGGCCTTTGAAGACGGTTCGGCCATTGTCCGGGAAGGCCGGGGTGGCCACGGTGAAGTCGGTGCCCAGCTCGGCCATCAGGGCCTCGGTGACCGGGCCGATGTTTCCGCGCACCTCGCCTTCGTACCAGCTGTCAAAGGTGGAGCAATATTTGTAATAGATCTGGCGCGCACCCTGGGCCTGCAACCAGCGCAATGCGGCCAGCGACTGGGCAATGGCTTGGGCGGGCTCGATGGTGCGGGTTTTGAGGGCGATCACCACGGCGTGGGCATCGGTCTGCAAGGGCTCGGTGGGCAAGCCCATGGTTTGTACCACCCGCATGCCTGAGCGAACCAGGTTGTTGGCGAGGTCGGTGGCACCCGTGAAATCGTCGGCAATACAGCCCAGCATCAAGGTCATGTGCAACTCTTCAGATCAGTTTGGCCGGGTCGTCGGCGTCGATGACGCGCTGGGCCCAGTCGGTCAGTTTGGCGGTGTCGGCGCGCAACACCTCTTGTTTGACGGCCAGTATTTGGGTGGGGTGCATGGAGAAGCTGCGCAGGCCCATGCCCAGCAGCAAACGGGTCAGCTGGGGGTCGCCGGCCATTTCACCGCACACCGAGACCGGCTTGCCCGTCTGTATGCCGGCACGGATGGTGTCGGCGATGAGGCGCAATATGGCCGGGTGCAAGGGGTCGTAGAGATGGGCCACCGATTCGTCGGCGCGGTCGATGGCCAGGGTGTACTGGATGAGGTCATTGGTGCCGATGGACAAAAAGTCGAAATGGCGCAAGAACAAGGGCAGGGACAAGGCCGCGGCAGGGACTTCGATCATGGCCCCGACTTTGACCGGCCCGTAGGGCAGGCCCCGGTTGTCCAATTGCACCCGGGCATGGTCGAGCAAGGCCAGGGTTTGGCGAATTTCGCGGGCATGGGCCAGCATGGGGATGAGGATGTTGACCTGCCCGCGAGCGGCCGCTCGCAGCAGCGCTCGCAACTGGGTCAGGAACATGGCCGGATCGGCCAGGCTCCAGCGGATGGCGCGCAAACCCAGCGCCGGGTTGAGGTGGTCGTCTTCGCGCGGCGCTTTGTCAAGCGGTTTGTCGGCCCCGATGTCGACCGTGCGGATGGTGACCGGTAAACCCTTCATGCCTTCGAGGGCGCCGCAATAGGCCCTGAATTGCTCTTCCTCGTCGGGCAAGTGGCCTTCACGGCCCATGAACAGAAACTCGCTGCGAAACAAGCCGACACCGACGGCACCGACTTCGAGTGCGGCGGGGGTGTCTTCGGGCATTTCGATGTTGGCCAACAGTTCGATGCGCTGACCGTCGAGGGTGACAGCCGGGGTGTGGCGCAAACGCGAGAGGCGCTCGCGGTCAATTTCGGCCTGTCTTTTCTTGAAGGCGTATTCGTCCAGAATGATGGGGGACGGGTCAACGATGACCACCCCGGCATCGCCGTCGATGATGACCATGTCATCTTGGCGGATCAATTGGCTGGCTTGCCGGGTGCCCACCACCGCCGGGATGTCGAGGCTGCGGGCCACGATGGCGGTGTGCGAGGTCTTACCGCCCACGTCGGTGACAAAGCCGGCAAACACACTTTGTTTGAACTGCAACATGTCGGCGGGCGACAGGTCGTGTGACACCAGAATGAGGGGAACCTCCGCCTGCTCGTCGAGCGGCAGGTCGTGCTGGCGCGGACTGCTGCTTCGCCGGGAGGCCCCGGTGGCCATGACATCGGGCTGCCCCTTGAGTTGTCGCAGCAGGCGTTCGACCACCTGCTCAAGATCGCCTTTGCGTTCGCGCAGGTAGGGGTCTTCCATCTCGTCAAATTGGCGTGCCACCACTTCGAGCTGGCTGGCCAGCGCCCATTCGGCGTTGTAGAGGCGGTCTTGCACCCAGCCCTTGACGCCCTCTTCCAGCATCTGGTCTTGCAGGAGCATCAGGTGGACGTCGAGCAAGGCCGAGAGTTCCGGCGGGGCGTCTTTGGGCAGGTGGTCGTGCAGTCGCTGCACCTCTTCGGTGACCGCCTGGCGCGCCACTGAGAGGCGCTGGATTTCTTGCGCCACCTGATCGGGCTCGATGAAGTAGTGGGCAACATCGACACGGCTGGAGGCGATGAGCACGGCGCGCCCGATGGCAATGCCACGGGCCACCGCCAGACCATGCACCGCCAGGGTCATGTCATTCGCCCTCGCCAAATTTGTCGTTGAAGAGGGCCAACAAAGCGTCCATGGCCTGTTGCTCTTGTTCGCCGTCGGTTTCCAGCTCGACTTCTGCGCCCAGGCCGGCGGCGAGCATCATGACGCCCATGATGCTTTTGGCATTGATGCGCCGATCATTGCGGGTCAGCCAGACTTCGCAGGGAAAGCTGCCGGCCAGTTTGGACAACTTGGCCGAGGCCCGGGCATGCAGGCCCAGTTTATTGCTGATGGTCACGCGTGTTTGGATCATGGCTGCGTCGTTGCTGGTTTTGGGGGGCTTTGGTGGCCACTTGCATGATGCCCTGGGTGGCGCCGCTGAGGGCGCGGGCGACCAAGGCATCGAGGCTTTCCTGACGATAGCACACGGTGCGCAGCAGCATGGGCAGGTTGACGCCCGTCACCAATTTGGCGGGGCTGGCGTCGACCAACTTTTGCGCCACGTTACACGGCGTCGCGCCGTAGACATCGGTCATGACCAGTGTGGGGCGCTCGCCGTCTTGGGCCAGCGCGATTTGGGCTTGCGCCAAGGTCTCGGCGGGAGGTGTGTTGGGCTGCACATCGATGGCCAGCACATCGTCCGCACAATCCGGGTAGACGTGCAAGGCACACTGTCGCAGGGCATGCGCCAGGGGGGCATGGGCAAGCAACAAGATGCGGGTGCTGGGCATGGGCATTCCTCTCAATCGCCATTATCGGCGCTGCGCCACATAAACCATAGGGCAGAGGCGACAGTGGTCAAGCCCAGGCAAGCCATGGCCCACTGGAAGCGGGCGGCAACTGGCGCGCCCATGGCGCCAGCGATGTCGACCACCCAGCCAAAACCCCATTGCATGAGAAACACCCCGGAAAAAATCAGCAGGTTGTAAGCCGACAGGGCGCGGCCCGCCAGATGGCTGGGAAAGGCCAGCCCGATGGCGGGTTGGGCCAAAGACACGACAGAGCAGGTGACGCAAAACAGCGACCATGCCACGATCCCGGTACCCGGCCCTTGCCACACCAGCCAGGCGATGGCGGCGAGGTTCAAGGGCAGGCCCACCGCCAGCAAGCGATTGGGGCCCCAGCCATGACGGGCCAACCAGGGCGTGGCCAAGCCCCAGGCAGAGAAGGTGAAGAGCATGACCACATTGATCCAAAATAGACCAGTGGCGGCCTCTAGCGGGGTGTAACCGCTTACTTTGACCATCCAAGGCCCGGCCCATAAAGACTGCATGGCGATCATGCCGCCGTAGACAAAAAAGGCCAGCGGGGCCATGCGCTGAAAATACCGGTGGCGCCAGACCGGGGCATAGGCGGCCCATAAGCCGGGTTCGGCCACGGGTGTGGTGGCACCGTCGGCGGTATCTTCCGTCGGCTTATGCCAAGCCGGCGTTTGCCACCACAGCCAGGCGATGGCGAGCACATTGAGGGCGGCGACCGTGAGGAAGATGGGGCGCCAGCCTATGCTGGGCAGCAGCCATTGCACCGGCAAGGTCGAGGCCAGCATGCCCAGTGAGCCCGTCATCAACATCCATGAGTTGGCCCGCACCTGGCTGTCCAGGGGCAGCCAACGTCGAAAGCCGGTGAGCGGTGCCATCAGGCAGGCACTGACGCCGACCCCGGTCAGGATTCGGGCCATCAAGAGATGGTTGAACTCTGTGGCGATGGAGAATGTGACGCTGCCCAGAACGGCAAATAGCAATAAGGCACACAACACTTTGCGCGGGCCGAGCCGGTCGAGCCATCGCCCCATGGGCAATTGCATGGCGGCAAAGCCCAGAAAATATCCCCCGGCCAGCAGGCCCAAGTCGCGTGCCTGCAGACTGAATTCATCGATCAGCGTGGGGGACAAGGTGGCGGTGATGGCGCGCACCAGGGTGGACAAAAAATAAGCAAAGGCAAAGGCAAGAAAAATCATTGCCACTTGGGGACGGCTCATGGCAGACGTATGCCTTCTCTAAGAATTTGCAGGGTGGCTGGTGAGACCGGTTTGCGGGTGGAATAGACAGCCATCTGGTGGCCCTGGCCGCCCCAGACCCACCAGATGAAGTGGGCGTGGGTGCCGCTTGGAGAGGTCGCCTGCAGCTGCCTGGGTGGCACATCGAGGCGGGCACCAGCCACGGCGGCCTCAAGGGCCTTCGAGGCCAGGGCCGGATCGGCCCCCAATGCGCTGAGGCTGGCTTGCTGCCAGACCCGCAAGACCTGCGCCGGGGCGGCCTCAGGCGGCAGGTCGAGCCGGGACCAGGTGAAGTGCATGTCCTGGGCCTCGCACCCGAGCATGCGCAGGCGGGCGCGGGCCTCGCCCCATTCGACTTGTCGCTCGGCGCGGTCGGGCTTGCAGGGCAGCAGCCCTTTGCCGGGCTGGTCGTCAAAACTGATGTCGCGCCAATTGAGCGCGGGCTGACAGGCGGTGAGGGCCAAACACAGGCCCAAGATCAGGGTGGTCGTCGACTTGCGTTTGTGCCCACCCCATGGCTGGTCATTCTGAAACAATACCCATTCGGCCATGCCACTGCGCCCCTGATCGTTTCAAATGATGTGGGCCGCTCGCAACTCGGCGATTTGCCCGGCAGAGTAACCCAAGACCTCGCGCAACACTTCTTCGGTGTGTTGTCCCATGGTGGGCGGAGGCAGATCGCGGCGCACCGGGGTGCGGCTGAGTTTGAGCGGGCTGGAGACCAGCTCAAAAGGGGCACCCACGGAATGCGACCAGGGGCTGACCATGCCACGATCACGCACTTGCGGGTCAGCGAAGACTTCACCCAGGTTGTTGATGGACCCGGCGGGCACTTGCTGCTGTTCGAGCTCAGCCAGCCATTGTGCTTTGCGGCGTGTTTTGAAGATGTGCTCAAGCATGGGAACCAGCACCGCGCGATGACGCACGCGGTCGGCGTTTTTGGCAAACCGCGGGTCGCTGGCCCATTCAGGGTGCCCGGCCACGGCGCAAAACTTGGCGAACTGACCGTCGTTGCCGACCGCCAGGATCATGTGGTCGCGTTCACCTTGCTCATTCGGCGCGGTTTCAAAGACTTGGTAGGGCACCACGTTTTGGTGGGCATTGCCCATGCGGCCCGGCACTTTGCCCTCGTGTTGGCCACTGACCAGGTAGTTGGCCCCCAGGTTGGCCAGCATGGCCACTTGTGTGTCGAGCAAGGCCATGTCGATGTGTTGGCCCTCTCCGGTGCGTTCGGCGTGGCGCAAGGCGGCCAAAATGGCGACGGTGGCGTACATGCCTGTGAAGAGGTCGGCGACGGCCACGCCGACTTTTTGCGGGCCGCCGCCCAGGTCGTCGCGCTCGCCCGTCACACTCATGAGGCCGCCCATGCCCTGAATGGCGTAGTCGTATCCGGCGCGCCATCGGTAGGGACCGGTCTGGCCAAAGCCGGTGATGCTGCAGTAAACGAGCTTGGGGTTGAGGGCGAGCAGGCTGGGGGCATCGAGGCCGTAGCGGGCCATGTCGCCCACCTTGAAGTTTTCGATGAAGACGTCGCAGTGCTTGACCAGTTCACGGATCAGTTCTTGTCCGCCAGGTTTGGAGATGTCGCAGGTGAGCGATCGCTTATTGCGGTTGGTGCCCAGGTAATAGGCTGCCTCGCTGGTGTCTTGACCGTCAGGGGTTTTCAGATAAGGAGGGCCCCAGGTGCGGGTGTCGTCTCCGGCGCCAGGCCGCTCGACCTTGAGCACATCGGCGCCCAGGTCACCCAGGTTTTGGGTGCACCACGGGCCGGCCAGGACGCGAGACAAATCGAGAACGCGGATGCCGTCTAGTGAATTCATGACGGCATTGTAGGCATGTGAGATGCGAGTGGATGTCGCCACTCACACAGACGCGCCCCCAAGCTCACTGACGGAAGTTGTCGTGACAGTTCTTGCAGACGCCACCACCACTGGCAAAGGCCGACTTGAGCTCGTCTTGTTTGCCACTGCGGGCAGCGGCCACAATTTTGCTGACTTCGGTAAAAAGCTTGTCTTCGGCTTCCTTGAATTTGGCCGGCTCTTTCCAGATGTCGGGCTTGGCTTTGGTGTCACCGCTTTGGGTGTCGGCGCCGAATGCGGCCCAGGGCAGTTTGTGCACGACCTCGACCACTGCGGCGTTGTCGGCCGCGGCTTTGGCATCGTAGGGAATGCGGCCTTGGGCCATGCCCGCCAAACGGGCCCAGTGGGCGCCCATGACGGTGAAAGCCGATTTGCGGTATTTGATGGCGTCTTCGGGTTTTGCGAATTGGGCCGATGCGGGCAGTGCGAGCGTCAGCGCGGTGGTGGCAAGCACCAGGGACAGCATGCGTTTCATGGGATCTCCTTGGGTGAGGGCGAGATGTGGTGGACCATCCCGGTAAAAAATGACATACATCTCACATTTAACCATATTTCATCGGGATGTCCCGAGTGGATGCCCTTTGGGCACGACCGATCGAAATGATGGGTGGCTTGAGCCCGATGCGCATGCACGCCCAGGCCTGAACGTGCATGCATCACGTGCATGGCGCACAGCTTTTTCGCGGGAAATTCGGCTTCTTCATTCTAGAATTTTTGACATGTTCAGCGATGATGCCGCCTACAAGCAATTGTTCTCCGTGCCCGAGATGGTGCGTGACCTCTTGCGCGCCTGTGTGCCCGACCCCTGGGTGCAGTCGCTGGACTTCGCGACGCTGGAGAAGGTGGCCCCCGAGTTCATCACCCACAAACGGGGGCTGCGGCGCATCAGCGACCTGATCTGGCGCGTTCAGGCCGAGGGGGGGCTGGCTGGCCTGTATGTGCTCATGGAGTTCCAGACCCAGGTGCAGTTCCACATGCCAGTTCGCATCATGCAATACGTCAGCCTGTTGCACCAAGACCTGATGGCAGGCCAACCCACACCGCACCATGGACTGCTGCCGCCCATCTTGCCCCTGGTCATCTACAACGGCGAGCGCCCTTGGCAGGCCCCCACCGACATGGCGGAGCTGGTGCGGCCCATGCCGTCTTCGCTGTCGGCATTTGACCCGCGCCTTCGGTTCTGGCTGATCGACGAGAGCCAACGTCCACAGCTGAGGTCAGACGACAATCTGTTTGTGGCGATGATGGATGTGGTGCATGCGCAAGATGCGGAGAAGTTTGAAAACGCATTTGATCATTTGCAGGAACTGCTGCAAAATAATCAAAAATGTTTAGAAGTGGCGATGAATTGGCTGGGATGGATGCTGTCCAAGCGAGGGACGGTGCTCGCCCAGGCGTGGGCACACATGATAGAGAGGAAGGGTCAGATGGGTTACTACAAGTGGGGCATTCAAAAGTGGTTTGACCACCAGATGCAGCAAGGCTTGGAGAGGGGCATCGAGCAGGGCATAGGTCAAGGCCAAGGCCTGCTGCTACAAAAACTATTGAGCAAGCGCTTTGGGGCCCTGCCTCATGCGCTGTTGCAAAAAATCAATGAGGGCACTGCGCCCCAGATAGAGGTGTGGGGGGAGCGGGTGCTATATGCCGCGACCTTGGAGGAGGTGTTTGACGAACCAAGGGCTGCGGCGCACTGAACAGGCATGCCAAGACACATGGGGTTTGGCAGGACTTCCTATAAGATATCTCCCATGAAAAAAACCCGAATTTGGGATTTGCCCACTCGACTATTTCACTGGGCGCTGATGCTGTGCGTGATCGGTTTGGTGGTGTCGGGCAAGATCAGTGGCATGGCGCTGGATGTCCATGCGGTGCTGGGTTATACCGTGCTGTGCTTGCTGCTGTTTCGCCTGCTGTGGGGTGTGGTGGGGGGGCGCTGGTCGCGCTTTGTCCAGTTTGTGCCCTCGCCTGCTCGAGTCGCGGCATATGTGTCGGGGCGCTATGCCTCACCCGCCGGACATAACCCTTTGGGTGCGCTATCGGTGCTGGCCATGCTGGCCGTGCTGGCCTTGCAGGTGGGCAGTGGTCTGGTGATCAACAACGAAGACAACGGGTTTTCGGGCCCGCTGTATGCCTCAGCACCGGGCTGGCTATCTGATCTGGCGGGCCGTTATCACAAAGATCTGGGGCAGTGGCTGCTGCTGGCGCTGGTGGCACTGCATGTGCTGGCGCTGGTTTGGCACAGCTGGCGTCACAACCCGAAGATCGTGCATGCGATGGTGACTGGTGACCAGGAAGTGGCTGAAGATCTAGAGCCCTCACACGACAGCTTTGCCAAACGCTTGCTGGGGCTGGTGATTTGGTCGGTTTGTGTGGCCGCCGTGTTTTGGCTGGTGGCCCCCAGGGCTTGAGTGGACATGAAGTCTTTGCCCGTGGATTTATCGGTGCCGCAGTCTTTGGCCGAATTGCAGGCTGCGGCCATGATCTTCAAAGAGTATGGCGACAGTCTGGGCATAGACCTGTCTTTTCAAGGGTTTGAAGATGAGCTGAAGTCGTTGCCCGGTTTGTATGCGGCCCCCCGTGGCACCTTGTTGTTGGCCTGGGTAGAGGGAGGTCTGGCAGGGTGTTGCGCCTTGCGACCCATTGAGGATGTGGATGTGGCCAACGCCGCCGAAATGAAGCGGCTTTATGTGCGGCCTGCGTTTCGGCGCTTTGGGCTGGGCAGATTGCTGGCCGAGGCGGTGCTGGACGCGGCCAGGCAGATGGGGTACAGCAGCGTGTTGCTGGACACGCTGGACGATATGGAAGCCGCCCGGGCCTTGTACGAGGAACTGGGTTTTGTCGAGATTCCTCCCTACTACCACAGCCCGATTGCGGGCTCGCACTATTTGCGGGTGGATCTGGACTGAAATCATTGGGGTCTGACCCCAATGACTTTTTAACCCTTGGCTTGGGCCAGCAGGGTGTCGGCGTCGCTGACTTCGAATTTGCCAGGGCCTTCGATGTTCAGGCTGGCGACTTTGCCATTTTTGACCAGCATGGAATAACGGTTGGAGCGCAAGCCCATGCCACGTGCGGTCAGGTCGAGGGTGAGGCCGGTGGCTTTGGCGAAGTCGGCGCTGCCGTCACCCAACATGCGAACCTTGCCGTCGGTTTTTTGGTCGCGCGCCCATGCGCCCATGACAAAAGCGTCGTTGACGCTGACACACCAAATCTCATCCACGCCGGCTTTGCGCATCTCGTCGTACTTGGCCACAAAGCCGGGCACGTGCTTGGCCGAGCAGGTGGGGGTGAAGGCACCAGGCAGCGCAAACAGGGCAATGGTTTTGCCGGCACTGGCTTTATGCACATCCACAGGGTTGGGGCCGATGCTGCAGCCATTGCCTTCCACTTCCGAATATTCCATCAGGGTGGCGTTGGGCAGGGTGTCTCCGACTTTGATCATTTGGATATCTCCGACAGGGTGAATGGATGAAAAAAAACGACCCACATATTGTGAGTCGTTTCAGAAAACCTTGCTGAGCGGGGTGTTTGCCCCGCCCGCACTCGGTGGTTAAACCACCGAGGCTTTCTCAACCAGGCGGGTGGCCACCCAGTTTTTGGTTTTGGAGATCGGGCGGCTTTCCGTGATCTCGATGATGTCGCCCAAGTGGTACTCGCCCTTTTCGTCATGGGCGTGGTACTTGGAGGATTTGGCGACGATCTTGCCGTACAGGGCATGCTTGACGCGACGCTCGACCAGCACGGTGACCGTTTTGGCGCGCTTGTCGCTGACCACTTTGCCAATCAGGGTGCGCTTGAGGGATTTTTGGGTTTCCGTCATGTTCATTCCTTACTTGGCGGCCCGCTTTTCAGCGAGGACGGTTTTGGCGCGTGCGATGGCACGGCGGGTCAGCTTGAGCTGAGCGGTGTTGTTGAGTTGCTGGGTCGCCTTTTGCATGCGCATGCCAAAGTGGGCCTTTTGCAGGTCTTTGATTTCGGCTTGCAAGCCAGCGGCGTCTTTTTGGCGCAGTTCAGAAGTTTTCATGGTGTGCTCCGGATTACTGGCCGATCAGGCGGCTGACGAACGTGGTGCGCAGGGGCAACTTGGCAGCGGCCAAGCGGAAGGCCTCGCGTGCGAGTTCTTCGGGCACGCCGACGATCTCGTACAGAACCTTGCCCGGCTGGATTTCAGCCACGTAGTACTCGGGGTTGCCCTTGCCGTTACCCATACGGACTTCAGCAGGCTTTTGCGAGATGGGCTTGTCGGGGAAGACGCGAATCCAGATGCGGCCACCACGCTTGACGTGGCGAGAGATGGCGCGACGGGCGGCTTCGATTTGACGCGCGGTCAGGCGACCCCGGTCGGTGGATTTGAGGCCAAAGTCACCGAAGGCGACCGAGTTGCCCCGGGTCGCGATGCCGGTGTTGCGGCCTTTTTGCTCTTTGCGGTATTTACGGCGTGCCGGTTGCAGCATGCTTATTCTCCTTGACCGTCCGCAGCCGTGCCAGTGGCGGCGGGCGCGGATACCTTGCGGACGCGCTTGACGGTGGTTTTAGGGGCATCGGTCGCTTCGGCAGGCTTGTCGCTGCCATCGACCGGTGCGGCATTGGTGCCAGCGGCACGACGGGGACCGCCACGGCGTTCGCCGGGACGGGCATCGCGGCGCGGGCCACGGGGGCGACGCTCTTCTTCGGCGCGCGGCTCGGCAGCCACAGGCGCATCGCCACGACCCAGGGTGTCACCCTTGTAGACCCAGACCTTGACGCCGATAACGCCATAGGTGGTCTTGGCTTCGGAGAAGCCGTAGTCGATGTCGGCACGCAGGGTGTGCAAAGGCACTCGGCCTTCACGGTACCACTCGGTGCGGGCAATTTCGATGCCGTTCAAACGGCCCGAAGACATGATCTTGATGCCCTGAGCGCCCAAACGCATGGCGTTTTGCATGGCGCGCTTCATGGCACGGCGGAACATGATGCGCTTTTCGAGCTGCTGGGTGATGCTGTCTGCGATCAGTTGGGCATCGAT
>JACCDW010919434.1_pt1 | contig 26931 bp, 58 predicted proteins | sample 7449781 | NCBI WGS metagenome assembly JACCDW01 (sample SAMN15323449, study PRJNA562643) | freshwater metagenome | isolation source: river surface water | place: USA:Blue River Watershed | collected 2017-08-18
CGTAGACGTAGATCAGAAAGAATCCAAAATATATTAAGTCATGGATTTTGATAAATTAAAGAAAAACCTTGAAGGCTACGGATATGTATTTTCGGCTAAGCATTACAATTCAACAACATTCTATCCCAGTTACCGAATATTAAAGTCTCCTAGAATATGTAATCAATGGTATTGTGGTCGTTTTATAAGCTATCAAGATATGTGTAGAATGATTGAAGATGAAGAAGAGTTAATGCGTAGACGTAGATCCGAAAGAATTGAAAACATATTAAGTCATGGATTTTGATAAATTAAAGAAAAAGCTTGAAGGCTACGGATATCTTTTTTTTTTCAAGATACTACCATCCAAAAACATTTCATCAATTTTTTCGATGGGTAAAGTCACCAAACACAGATAGTTATATTAGAGATGTAGGCTACGATGAAATGCTTAAATTACTTGAAGCAGAAGAAAAAATAAGACTTAGAAGTAAAAGAATCCAAAATATATTAGGATATGACAATGAGTGATCATAGTACTTTTTCTCTTATGAAAAAGCGTCTAGAGGAGTATGGATATGTTTTTTCATACGGATATTTTGATGGAGTAATATCAAGGTTAGTTTACGACATTCTATCATCACCTAGAGACATCATTAAACGAGATATACACAGCAGTGAAATGCATAAATTACTTGAAGCAGAAGAACAAATAAGACTTAGATCCGAAAGAATTGAAAAGGTATTAGGCTATGACAACCAGTGAAATGAAAAAAAAGCTCGAAGGTTACGGATACGTATTTTCGGGTATTCAGCTAATTACAAATAATTGGATGCCAGTTTTCCGAATATTAAAGTCTCCTAGAAACGACCATAATAATTTAGAAATAGGCTTTGTAGATATGCCTCAAATGATTGAGGATGAAGAAGAGATAATTCGTAAACGTAGATCCGAAAGAATTGGAAATATTTTAGGTCATGCCAATAAGTAAAATGAAAATGACAAGCAAGGAATTATATAAACTAAAAAACCAGCTTGAGTCTTACGGATACGAATTTCCGAAGTTGTCTTACAATAAAGCGGCACGAATGTTGTATTATAAAGTTGTTAAGACTCCTACAAATGATACCCTTCAAAATGTGTTATTGGATGACATGTTTAAAATTCTTGAAACAGAAGAAAAGAAAAGACTAAGAAGCGAAAGAATAAATAATATTATAAAATGAGCAACGAGAGATTTAGAGAAACAAAAGTTGGAGATATAATTTACGTTTACGATCACGAAGCAGAACATATCTATAGAGCAATATGTGAATCAGTTTCAGGCACAAGATTCGAACCTCAAACCATAGACGGGTTAGGTCAATATGTCGGATGTGATATTGAATTTGTTATTCCAATTGAATATTCAACACCATACACCTCATTAAAACGTGGTAGTTTTTATATCAAATATAATGAAGAAAAAAACAAACGAGGAACAAAATACACAGGCTTTCTAACAAAAGAAGAAGCTATAGAATTCAAAAACTATTTAACTCAGATGAAAATAGATGAATTAGAATCACAAGTTAAAAAACTAAAAGAAAGAATAAAAACTACCTAATGAATATCACTATCACAGAAAATACATCAGACGGCTACCATACATTCAAAGAATTATATCAATTCAGAAAACTTTACAATGCTGCCTTGTTTAACGAATGGGCAAAAGAACCGGTAAAATACGGAGTAAATAAAAGCTGGCGACATCATGACGGAGAATTATGTTTCGGTGGTGGTTGGTTTGTAGTGCAAGCTATGTTACCAACTGGGCAAATAACAAACCACTATGAAGCAAAAGATTGGGATTTATTTAAGATTCCTGAGTCTTATACTGCACAATTCGAATATGATAATCATACCTCAAACGATGTTTGTGATAGGCTTTGCCAACTAATTATAAACCAATGAATATATTAAACATGTTTACTATTTTATATAATTATCTCAAAGACACTTTAAACTTTATTTTCCTAGGCAGAATCAAAGTAGTTATTCAAACTCCACAATTCTTAGGAAGCCAAGAAGAATTTTATATGCTTAAACAAACTGGATGGCTTTATCTGACAACACTCCGATTCAAACCTATTCGTGAGTTAGGAGGTAACCACGAAGTTTGTTTTAGGTCGATTGAAGATGCACACTCAGCTATAGTAGAACGGTTATAATAAATGTTTTGTAGTTTTAATATATACTTGTATATATATGAAAAACATTCAAAATTTCGACTTTTTTGTATTAGAAAACTATTCTACTAAAGAATCACCTCTTAAAGTAGTCTATAGAAATCCTCAAAAGAATTCACCTGGCATACCTGCCGGTGCTTTCTCATTTCTGCTAACCTTACTTAGAAAATGCTTTTACGAAAGTTATAATAAAGGAAATGATACTATAGATTTATCTTTGTTAAAACGAATTTATCCTGATACAATGGAATATTTGGCTCAGCTTTATGAGCATATTGATTTCACAATAGGTTGTAATACAGATTCTTTTGTTGAAGAATATGATCATTTACCAGAAGCCGTTTGGGAAAAAGTAATCTGTTTATCGGGTAATCATTTTGGTGTGATTGATGAAAAAATTGAATCTTTGCCTTATCCGACTCATACAGTTATTTCTGATTTAATGAATAAGTTATTAGATACACAAAGAAGAAAAGAAATGATTGAGATTGGTAGAAATCTTGGGATTTTATAATTTCAGCTTTCCACTTTCGATTCCCCATTCAATCATTTGCTCAAATCTAAGCTCATTTATACTCCCATCAGATTTATAAATCCTCCAGTCTGACTGTTCTTTTGCCATGAAAAGAATAAGTTTATTTAATATTTCCTTATCTGTTGTTTGATAATCTTTAGGTAGAATTATATCTTCTAAATCTATTACTATTTCATCATCTGATTCGTAATCTTCAGGAAAATATTGTAGCGAAGTGATATCATTGTTTTCGCAATTAAAAGAACGACCACAGAATTCAGGAGCATATTTTAAACTTGTTAGAAAGTTATCTGAACAAAAAAATCCATCTTTAACATATTCTGGTCCACCCTTTAAAGTATTTAGTAAGTTATTACTACATAAAAAAATAGACATTATACGTCTAGGTGAGCCTTCTAAATCAGTAAGTAAGTTTCTATTGCAATAATAACTATCACCAACTGATTCAGGACCACCCTGAAGTGTTGTTATCTTATTTGACAAACACGAAAAAATCCCAGTGACTTTTTTAGGAGAATATTCCAGATTAGTTAAATCATTGCTCTGACAATTAAAATCTCCATTTACTAGTTCTGGACTGCCTTTGAGACTAGTTAAATGATTATAATGACACCTGAAATCTCTTCCAACATATACCGGACAAAAATCTAGATTCCTTAATTCATTATGCTGACACAAAAAACTACCATTGACTTTTGTAGGACAACCTTTTAAAGATTCTAGTTTGTTCCGAGAACAATCAAAATTGCCTGTAACAACTCCAAACTTCAAAGGTAACCTCGTAAGATTAAAGTGTGACAAATCAACATCATCATCAACATCAACCAATCCTTCTGAATTAACAGACCAGTTTAGAATTCCAAAATCCTTACATATTTCAGATATTGTTTGTTCTTCAAACATTTCCCTTAGATACTTCATAATTTGTATATATAAAAACTTCATCTAATTAATTAGATAAAATAAACATGTTTTATTCAGATGCTAAACAAGATTGCTTTGTAGCTAATTTACTACAATTCAAAAATTCAGGTTATTACTTAGATATTGGTAGCGCACACGCTAGAAATAATAACAATACTTTTTACTTCGACCAACTAGGCTGGAAAGGTATTTGTGTTGAATTCGATTCTAGGTGGGAAGAGTCGTATAAAGAAAGGAACAATTGCAAACTCATTAAAAAAGACGCACTTAAAATAGATTGGCGCGATTTATTCAACGCTCAATCAGTTCCAACAACCATTGATTATATTTCCTTGGATGTCGATGAGTTCTCACTTTATGTTTTAAAGAACTTACCACTACAAACTTGGTCTGCTAAAGTAATTACTATCGAGCATGACTATTATCGCTTTGGAGACAAATGGCAAGCTCAACAGCGCGATATACTACAAAACCTAGGGTATCACCTTGTTTGTGCAGATGTCTTCGTAGAACAACCCGATTTCACTCAGGAGAAGGCTTCATTTGAAGACTGGTGGATAAGTCCAGGTTGGTTCGATACAGCAGTAATTAACAAGATTCAATCATCACACTCGTATCCTTCTGAAATCATTAATAAGTTTGGAGATAGAAGGAATTGGTTTAGGTAATTTTATATATAGTGAATGAAATATCTGAATAGTTTAATTTTAGAAGCTGAGGTTATTTCTGCACTTGAATTCGATAGATTAAAGTGGTCAGATAAAACTAAAATCTCAAGATTCTCTAAGGCAGAAATAGTAACTATACAAAGAGCTTTGATAGGTTGGAAATTCTCTCATGAAAAAGACGAAGAAGAAGACAAACTCAAACTAAATCATCCTATAAAAAATGACTTCGTTAGCATTGAAAAAATGTCTATAGGAGGTAATCAATTTTGGACGGTCTACTTTTCTACTGGTTTCAAGCATGAATGGACTAAACATGATAACTTTAATCTGATGCTTAGGTATATTAAAAGAATTACTACAGATTGACAAGGAAATTTATTAATTACATATAGTATATGAAACATATCAGAAGATACAATGAGTCTATTCATGACGACGTCCGCGGCAGCGTAAACTCTGCTGCACCTAAGATAGAAGTGATGGACATAATGCATTTTCTTGTCCATCTTTCAGCTCATTTAAGAGTTTAATTTTATCTATTTCATTCATCTTCACTTTAGCTAGTTGTTGTTTTAGAAAAAACTTTTGTAGTGATTAATCCTTACGATTATTATTTTTCCATTTAATAATATCATTGACAATTTCCTGATTTCTGTCCAATACACGTTTCGCTTGGGTGAAATCTTCAGGTGATACAAGTTTGGGATTTATACATTCCACCCGTGTTTCTCCATCTCTAATAGGAATAAAATACGAAATGATATTATCTTCTTCCTTAGGAGAAAACTTTTTAACAACGTTTTCCATAAATAGTGGAACATCTTTTTGATTAATATTACCAACGTTGATGTAATGTATTAAAATGATTTTATCCATATAAATTTTAATTTGTTTCTTTCTTCTTTTTAACTAACTCAGAAGCAGATTCCAAAGCATGAAGAAACGCAGTTTCAAATGTCTCACCTTTATTCATACAGAAAAGCTTATGTCCTGGAATGCCAACTTTAATTTCAACTACCTTTTCCTTAATCTTAGCATGATTGTTTTCTAATTTCAAGTAAACATCTACCGACTCGATTTTTGGATGAAAGTGCTCAAGCTTCTTGACTTTCTCTTCTACCATTTCAACTAATTTAGCATCAGCAGTGAAATGAACAGCATGAATTTGTGTAAGCATAATGAATCTTTTTTTCTCTTCTATCAGAAAAAGATTCATTAGTTTAAATCCTGAAAACTCCACAATCATATCAAGCTTGTAGAAAAGCCGATAACAAGATTAAATATATATACATTATGAAGAATATCCTAAATTTCGAAAGTTTCAATCTTAAACACAATGAAGAAATAGATTGGAAGAAAATTGGTAAAGCTGCCACCACCGCCGCTCTTGGAGCTAGTCTAGCACTTGGATCTCCTAGTAAAGGAATGGCTTTAGATACAAAACAACAAACCGAATTCAAAGCTCCTACGGAACTCGAATGGTCTGAAGTTATTGAAATGCCTGGCAAAGGTGCACAAGAAATTGAAATGCATATTACACAAATACTCATGGAACTCAGAAAGAATCCGCAAACAAGAAATTCAGGTATTCGCTCTATTCAAATGGTTCCTGGCTACGGTAGACTCACAGCAGAAGTTATCTTAAATGTTTCACCAACTGGTGTATCTGGTGATACTTATTGTCAGGTAGAATTTATAGTTAAGCCAGGGAAATATAAAATGATTATTAGAGAAACTAAACTTATTTCATCAGGATCTGGTAATATCTCATCAAGAGTTAAACCAATGCTTGGTCCAGCTGCTGCTGATGCTGCTAGAAGAGCAATTGGCAATAGAGGTGGAGCTGCTGGACAAATTCTTGGTAATGTTGTAGGCTCGACCGTGCATGATATAACAACTAGACAAGCTGCTAATGCAGCACAAAAAAGAGATAAATCCGAGAGACTCAAAGACGAAGATTATGCTGATTGGGCTAGGCAACTAGAAGTAACAACTTCAAAGCTTTTCAGTTATTTCTCAGGTAGAGCTGGAAGATTAGATGATGAAAATTTTTAAATTAAACAATGAGAATAAAGAACTGGTTAAAATTTAATGAAGCGTTAGGTGTACCATCTGGTATTCTTGATGCTGCTGAAGTGTGTGTAGATAATTTTAATGATGGTATGCAAAAACTTTTTGATGCATATGACTTCAAAAAACTTTTGTTATTATTAGCAGGTCAAGGTGATATATCTGTATCTAACAAATCAAATGGTGATTCGATTTATACTATTAACATAATAACTCCTGGTGTGCAAGTTTCTGATATGCAAATAAAAAAGTTCAGGTTTATAATAAACGTAACTGAAAGCAAATCTACCAATAAACTGTTTTTAGATTCATTTAGTTATTTAATTAAACTTGAAGCTAATTCTACATTGACTTCTCTAGTCAAAGAATTTCAAGATGCAACTGAAATTGGAATTTATATAGATGCGCCGGTAGATACTACTTATGCAGAAGTATATCATTTCTTAGAAGCAAATAAAGGCCAAATGTTATCATCACTGACACATGAGTTAAAACATGTTTATGATTTCTTTAAAAGAGAAAAAACTTCTATTTCTTTATGGGGTAGGTATAAAATGGCTAATTATTCTACTAATATAGTTGCAATCGATGCTTTCCTTTCAGCATTATATTATTTTAATAGTATTGAATCACTTACTCGTAGTAGTGAGTTTGCTATGCGACTTAGAAGGTCTAATGTAACAAAAGCTACGTTTATGAATTTTTTGAGAACAGATAAGATATGGCGGAATATTGATGGACAAAAAGAGGCTTGGACTAACTTCAAAAAAGATATTGCAGAAGACACTAATACTGATAGTTGGTTAATGTTGAAAGGCATTGATACTTTTGGTATGTCTGACGAAGATAAAGCTGATGCTGTTATGACAATTGTTTGGCATGATTTAAAAAAGATGGCTCAGAATACAATGTTTCAAATTGCTTTAACAGCAAAGGGGGCAACGATTGCTTCTATTATGGGGGATTCAGACTTACAAAAAAAGATTCAATATCATATAACAAAAACAATTGAAAGTAAATCTCCTCAGGAATTCTTTGATTATTGGCAAAAGTATTTTGCCAAAGAAGCTGAAGTAGTAAAAAGAAAATTAGGTAGACTCTGGGCTACATTAGATTAAGATGAAATATTTAAAGCTATACGAACAAGTAATTACAGACGATATAACTCGGTATTTAAGAAAATGGCGTGTTAAAGAATGGTCTATCGGTGAGGATGGATTGGTGAATATAGATGGTAGTGTGGAGTTATCTGGTTGGAATTTTCCTGACGGGTTTCCATTTCCAATTGGCAGAGTTACAGGTGATTTTGATTGTGCCTCTGCAAAACTTCAAACTTTGAAAAACTCTCCGAGGTGGGTTGGTGGAGATTTCGATTGTGGTTATAATGAGCTAACTAATTTAGAAGGTGCTCCTGAAGAAGTTGGTGGTTTCTTCAGATGTAGTAATAATAAACTTAATTCAAGCTTAAAAGGTGGTCCAAAAAAAGTGGGAAAATTTTATAATTGTTCTGATAATGAACTAACAAGTTTAGAGGGTGCACCGAAAGTTATACATCACAGTTTCAATTGTGGTAATAATCAATTGCAAACACTTGAAGGCGCACCAGTGAAAGTTTCTGTTGGCTTCAATGCATCAGATAATAATTTAAATTCGAATCTAGTTGGTGGTCCAAGAGAAGTAGGTGAAGTATATATAGTTAGCTCTAACAAGCTCGTTTCTTTAGAAGGAGCTCCAGATGAAGTTCCTTATTTTGATTGTAACTCGAATAAAACACTTAAATCTTTGGTAAATGGTCCAAAAAAAGCTAAAGTCTATAGAGCTTTCAAATGCTCATTAGAGTCATTACAAGGTTTACCTGACGAGCTTGATGAATTAAAGGTACAATACAATAATCTTAAAACACTAGAAGGATGCACGAAAATAATCACAGGTGATTTTTCATGTGCACACAATGATTTAACAACATTGGAAGGTGGACCTATTGAAGTTTATGGAACTTATGATTGTGAGGATAATAAATTAACTAATTTAAAAGGAATAGCAAGAATAATTGAATGCTCATTTAATTGTCTTGGAAATGAGATAACGACATTGCAATATTTGCCTGATGATATTGATGGTAAAAACACGTTAGCTATACCAACAGAACATTTAGATTTACCAGAAGAATTCAAAAAATATACAAAGTTTATTTTCTGTGAAGGTGCTGATTGGAGATTATACAAAAAAGATGGGACTTTAAGAATAGACAGACTAGAAGAATTAATAGAATGGGGCAAAGAAACTGGTAAAATTAAATAATATATATCATTATGAAAAACATTTTAAACTTTGACAAATTCTTAAAAGAAAGTGTTTTTGTTGCAAAAGAAGAAGTTGATACTTTATTGGATAAAATATCACTATCAGGAATAAGTTCACTAAGTGATAAAACAGACTTACATTATTTTCGACTGAAGATAAAGAAATAATAAAGACAATCGAAGCTATGGGTGACATAACTAATGAATTTAGAGAACTCAATCAAAGAATGAATAAGTTATCAAGTGAAGGAAAAAGTGAGCAAGCGCATTCTCTCATGGGTTATTGGATGCAACTGAATGATAAATTGAGACCGTTAGAACAATCATTCAGGAAATGGGGCATCGAGTTGGGCGACGAAAGACTTTATCGTTTAATGAAAAAAATAAGACCAGATGCTTACAATAACAATGTTGACAATGGTTGAAAAAACAACTAAATAATCTAATATGAAAAACATTTTAAACTTTGACAAATTTGTAAACGAGTCTTTACAAGACGAGATTGAAAAACTCAGTGGCTTCGGCGTTAACGTGGTAGATAGATGCGACGTTGGACCTTATGTAATGTTGTTGCTTCATAACACTGACGAAGACATCTATGAAGTATCACTTACTACTGGTGAAGAGGAATTCACTACATTCTCATCTCAAGTAAAAAGACCTACTACTCAAGAGAATATAGTTCCTCATATGAGAAAGCTTATTGAGAAGGTCGGACAATGGTTATCAGAATATGGTGACTTAGTTGTTGGTTCTTTAAATAAGTCTAGAACAGGCGTTTATTCTAGAATCTTCAAGAATGCTGGCTTTAATTTAAGCGAGATAGAAGTCACGCCAGCAGATGATAATTTCCCAGAATCGTATAACTTTACCGTATATGCGGATTAAATATATAACTTATAAAAAAAAACAACAACAAATGAAACACATCAAACTTTACGAAGGCTTTTCAGATAAGATAAATGAAAGCGAAGAAAACCAGATTTCAGAAGAAGCGATAAATGATTTTTTAGGTAATGGTGTTAGTGTTAATGTATCACTTACAGACTTACTTTCTGATACAAATTTAATTCTTCATATGAGAAATGGTGAAGTATATGAAAGAAGGGCAGGTAATAAGAAATTTGATATTTATAAATCCAAAGACGATTTTGAATTAGAAACAGGGGCTTCACTAGACGATGAATATAAAGGCAATGCTTCTCCAGCATTGATGAATCTTTTTGACAAGGTAGATGATTATTTTAAAGACAATATAGAAATGGCGTATATTGATTCTCAATTTGACAATCCTCTATTGGATTCTATTTTGAAATCATTCGAACGTTAAGACTAAGAATCGAAAAGCACATTGTTTAGATGTGCTTTTTTTATTTAAACTTTACCATAAATTCTTAATATCATACTACTAAAAGTGTGTGTCATGAAATCTCTTGTTACCATCATCTTACTTTTTATTAGTATAACCTGCTCATCACAAGAAAAGATTAAATTCACCGCCGCCGGTGTAACTTGCTCAATGTGTTCGAATGCGATACACAACGCACTAAAACAAAACCATTCAATCGAAAAAATAGAACCAAACCTCCAAACACAAGAATGGGTTGTTATATTCAAACCAAAGCATTTTAATAATCAAAGCATTAAAATAATCGAAAAATCAGTCAATGATGCTGGATTCTCGATTAGTAAACTCTATCTTAATGATAGCCTAGTGATTGATAAAAGTAAACGAAAAAAGAATGGAACAAATTTATAGCTTTGATTTGTTTATCGATAAGATAAACGAAGGCTTGATTAAAACCTATGATATCGAAAAAACAACTGAAGTGATATCTAGAATCTTATCTAATCTGAATCTTAATTACTCACTGAAAAAACTATCCAATAACTCATTCGAAATAACACTTTACGACTTCAATAGAATAAACCACCTCAAAGAATCCGTAGAATACATATTAGATACACTCTTCAACCTATATGGCTGGTTTCCATCTACATTAGAAGTAGAAACACTTTTAGGAATGAATGCAAGCTTCGCCTTTCAAAAAGATTATTTACTTAATCCTTCAAACAAAATAGCAAAAGTCAAAATAACATTCGAGGCTAAATTTGATAGAATAGAAACTGATATTCCCCCAAAACTTTATCACCTAACAATACAACATTATGAAAAAGATATCCTTGCACACGGATTATTACCTAAAGGCAAATCTAAACTAACATCACATGATTATGATGGTAGAATTTACCTTTGTAAATCTATTGGTGATTGTAAGATATTAATCAATCGTATGAAGATATTTTACGAGCAAGAAAGGGATAGTATTCTTTATTCAGGCAAAAACCCAAAACGACAATACACCAAAATAACAAAATGGCTGATATTAGAAATAGATACTAACTCAGCTGGAATAAAAGTATTATACAAAGACCCAAATTATATAAATGGTTATTATTGTCTAACTAATATCAATCCTAAAAGCATTTCAATAATAGAAAAACAAAACTAAAATGAAAAACGAAACCCTAATTCAAGAGCTAGAAAGTAACTACGCTAACTTTTCAACTGATTCAATAGAAATAATATTTCATATGCCATATGGTGTAGTCGAAAATACTATACACACCGGCACGTGGCAAGACCATGATTTTACCTGTGAATGTGAAATCTCGTGGTCAAATGGTGAATTCAAAACTGAGTATCATAACTTAGATGATTTAATCGAGATTTTAAAAGAAAAAGACTTTTCTGAAATATCAGGTGATGACTTTGATGATATTGAGTTAGTACATACTCATAGCGGTGATGTGACCGTTAAAGAAATAAAATGGGATGACAAAAAGCCTTCTAAGAAAAAGCTCGAAGATTTAGATAAAATGGACCTTTACAACAACAGCGAAATTACTGATTGTGAATACAAAATCGAAGCAGGTCAGATTGATAAAATCGAAGTAAAATTAAGAAATGGAAAAGATACACTAACACTTACCAACAAAGGCTACGAATTCGAACTTGGCTCAAGAATTAAAACTTGGTCTGACTCAGATAACAAGAAGTTTTTGAGGGATTATACAAAGGCTTTGATTACACTAAAAGACTTACAAGAAAGATATAATCTGTTAGTTGAAGAAGGAATAGAAAACTTACCTAAAATAGAAGATTTACCAGTGACTCCAGAATATAATGCAGATGCTCATGTGGTTTTTGAAACACTTGATTTTAGGGATAATAAGTGTATTCAATTAACTTTATGGTCTGAGCATGGTAGTGCGTTTAGTTTTTGCTTTACTGATGTAGTTAAAGCAATTGACTTAAGAAACCAGTTAGCTAAAGAAATCGACCTCTTCGGTAGAGACTATTTGGAAAAGAAAGGAATAGAAAAGGTTTGGATGCCTGAGATGGAAGATTAAACGATTATGAACAAGTTTAAAGTCGGTGATTCAGTCTTTGTCATCAGCGACGCTAAATGGGCTGCGGACGTTTTGTCTTTTGGTTATATAGGTGATAATATTGTATATCGCGTAAAAAATACAGAAAATACAACATTTACCGATTCTTTTGTTTTCGAAGATAAATTGATATTTGATACAAAAAAAATGAGAACAAAAAAAATTCAAGCATTATTAAAATGAAAAGAAGATTTGATATACCTTTTGAAAATTTCAGGGAAGAAAGGAAAGCTGAAAAACAATTATTAACTGCAAACTACCAGCTTGGTTGGTATGTTGGATTATATATCATAAGTAATTACCTTCCAACATTATCAACTGATTATATCTTATCTCGAAATGTTGTGCAAGTGAGTTATGACGATACTACAGAATTTACTAAGCTTCAAGAAGAAGCAAGAGAAGATAATGAAGCTTTCTTAAGGCTTCGTGACTTAGATAAGCAATTACATCAAAAGTATTTACCAGAGACTTTGGTTTGTAATTTAGATTTATTGAATATTGAAAACGAAGAAGAATTCAAGAAAGGAGTGCATGATGTGTTGATGGACTCGGATATTTGTTCTTATAATATTCAACCAGAAAACATCAAGATATATGATGATGCAAATTATTTCTATACAACTATAGAGTTTAAATTAGATGTTTCTGTGATTGATGAGTCTTATGACTGAGAGTTATTGTTGTGTTTTTATTTTATTGTTTTGGTTGGATAATAACGCCGTTTGGATAATGAGTTTTCTTATCTTTCGGACAATCTTTTCCAGTAGTCCAGTAATTAAAATCTGCCCAACTTTCTTCAACAGGAAGAATTGTTGCTGATGATAGGATTTCTTCTAGCTCATCAGCTACATGATCCTCTGAGGCATACTGTCCTACTTTTCCACTACGTTCTGACCATATTTTTAGTTCAGCTATCCTATCCTCAATAGCTTTCTTTCCTTCTTGTGTGAGGTATATTCCTTTGAAATTAATTAATTTACTCTCAGAGATATTAGATATATTCAAGTTTTCTTGATGCTCGTTGAAACTTTGTATGTTTTTCATCGTCATATGTTATTTTAGTGTATATATTAAAAAGAAAGACTAATTATTTTTATCTTTTTAATATATCTAATTTTCTTATATATTAAAGATATACTTACCAATTTCTTCTTTCTTGATTTCTATTGTCATATCATCAATTATTTCTTTGTACAAGAGTTGGCGGCTGTCCAGGAGTTGGCGGCTGTCCAGGAGTTGGTGGCTGCCCAGGAGTTGGTGGCTGCCCAGGAGTTGGTGACTGTCCAGGAGTTGGTGGCTGCCCAGGAGTTGGTGACTGTCCAGAAGTTGGTGGCTGCCCAGGAGTTGTAACTTCTTCACCAATAAAAGTCGCGTTATCTAGATTTATCATAACTGTCTTATAAGAGAAATATCTGTTTTTAGCTTTAAATAGTTAAAATATTACAGCGCCTAAAACAAACGAAAATAACATAATTACTATAATACCGATTAGTTTAATCAATCCATATATTTCATATTTACCAAATCTATGTTCATAGTTATTTTCTTCTTTACCTATCCATATTTCAGTTCTTCCCGTGTTAGTTGTTCTCCAATACATATTTATATTATTATTTTATATTAAGTATTTCTCTTATCTTCTCGGCCCTGAGCCTGGCATTGAAGTCCGGGTCCTTGACGTATGCCATTGTCACCACGCTATTGGTGTAAGTCGTAATCCCAGCAATGGCAGGTGGGTGCTCAAGCGAGTAAATGATGTTGACCGTGTCTGCATCGTCCTTGAAGATGGGTTTAGGTAGGAAGACATTGCGAGGATTCGTCATTACCCTATGTATGCGTCCACCCATGTCGTATTCGAAGACTGAGTAGGTGGCTATCATATCGAAGTTGTCAACGACCCAGACAACCTCAACATCACTGAGGTGGGGGAACCGGTCCCTGACGATCTTGGCTCTGGCGGTCGCATCACCCATGATGTAGATTAGGCTCATTTCAATATTATTTACAATATCTTTTAATCCATTCACTCTTACTTATCTTTTCAGTTGAGTAAGACTCTAGGACTTTTTTTCTTTTCATTCTATTTGTGCCCCAATATGAAAATTGATAAGCTAGTTTGTTTAATATCTCTATCTCGCTTAGATTCTCTGGGTTGTTATACATTACGTTTTGCATATTTTATATTTATGGTAGTCAGGACAGGATTCGAACCTGTATTACGATTAATTATTGGTGTGTAACTTAATCACCCACTTCAGTTTCGTTACTATCTGAAATTTTTAGCGTCTAACCTATTTCGCCACCTGACTATGTTTGTTAAATAAACTGTAGTTTTAAATCCTGAGCAGGATATTTGATTCGTATTGTGCTATTAGATTCAATCTCTCCAACTACAATAATGTATTTACCTTGCCTATACGCACCTTTAGCTTCATATTTTTTACCAAAAGGCGTAGGATAAGAGGGATTTTCGTTCAGTATTTCAACTATTACCTTTTCCATTTTTTATATTTTTATAGTAGTCAAGACAGGATTCGAACCTGCACATATTCACCTTTTCGTGTCTCTATTCCGATTGAACCAGAGCGTCTACCAATTTCGCCACCTGACTATTCGTAAATCCATTTACCAACCCATTCTTTTCTACCTTCAGAGTTGATGATGGTTTTTGGTTTAAAGTTTTGCATTATTGCAACATCCATCAATGGGTGACCTGTAGGTTGTAATGCTTGAGCATGATTCGCACTAGCAAACACTATCTCACACTCAAACGCAATAGGTAGTTTAAGTTGTTGGAGAGATTGGATTGACCTACTCCTTATATCATTTATATCATCACACATTCTTGCGTGTAAACTATGCTCTATCTCAGGATATTTTAATAGCAGTTTTTTGATTTCTAAATCAAAATTCATCAATGTTTTTATCAAATCATTCTGATACTTCTTAAGAGCGTCTTGGTAGCCTTCTACATAACCTCTTGACATATGATACATCTCACTTTTAGTAAAGTTATCTGGATGTCTTCCAGCAACTTGTCCTTTGAAATTTAAAGCAATGTTTCTTCTTTCTTCTAACCTTTCAAGGTAATCAATCTCCAATAACTCATTCTCATCTTCAAGTGGTGGTAGTAAATCTACACCATCTAAATGAGGTGCTCCGTTGAGTGAGTGATGAGCAATCACATTTGAAACACCCACTCTTCTTTCCAAATTTAATTCAGTCGGGTCTTCTTTACATTCATAGACAGAATTAGTTCTTGGTAAATAATACCAATCACCTACTTTAATCTCTGAATCATCAACCACCAGGAGGTAGTTATCTGTTTTAATTATTTTATGTTTCATTCTTTCTTAATAAATGTATTTCCCCACCCATTCTATTCTACCTTGTGAGTTGATGAATGTTTTTTGTCTATAAGGAAGTCTTTCTTCTCCTTCTTTTGGCCAATTTGCAGGGTAATAAACCAATTCCATCTCACACTCAAAAGCAATCGGGTATTTGTGTTGTTGAAGAGATTGTAACCATTGCTTTGTATTGTTTATACAACTATCCTCAAAGTTATGTTCGGGGAAACTTGTTGTATCTCTAAACTCATACCCATATTTTGCAGCTTGTAGCATGTCCTCCTCCGTATATAGAAACTTCTCACGGGCTTTATTATAACCTGTTTTGAAGTTACTTAGATATTCTTCTCCTTTTGGTGTTAAATGAATATCTGTGCCAAAAAAATCTTGCAAATCTTTTATACAAATACTATCAACATCATCTTCAAGTGATGGAAGAACATCTACACCATCAAGGTATGGTGCACCGTTAAGTGAACCGTGGGATATGATTTTTTTATAATACCAACATTGAGATTTTTTAGAAGTGGCAACTTTAGGACTATCTGCTTTCACAATTCTTTTAATATCTAAATCATAAATAAGATCATCTTCTTTAATCTCTGAATCATCTACTACCAGCAGGTAGTTTTCTGTTTTAATTATGTTATGTTTCATATTTTTTTTTAATAAATATATTTACCAGTCCACTGAGTTCTGCCTTCAAAGTTTATGATGGTTTTTGGTTTACATTCTGTTATTTGTGGATATGAATCGAAGATTCTTTTTACTATCTCACACTCAAACGCAATAGGTAGTTTGGGTTGGTTGAGTGATTCGATGATATCAGCAATAGTTGACATTGTTTCATTTTCTTCTTTAGACCACATATCCATACCATAACCTGTCCTTTCAATATACATATCCACCAACTTACTTAAAGTGAGGTTATACTTCTCACGAGCTTCCTTGTAACCGGCTGTATAATAAACATGTGCATGAGAAATAAATGACTTACCATCAAAGGTTAATTCATTAATCTCTTCTTTTGAAAGGCTTAATTTTTGTATTTCTTCATTTAGTGGTGGCAATAAATCCACTCCTTCCAATATTGATGCTCCGTTGATTGGAAGATGCGCGATTATTTTAACTGATAAGTGTGTCAATTGTCTGATGCCAGTACCAGCCCATTTGTTGATGTGGCTTCCTCCTAATAGAAAATACTCACCATGTGAAATTTCTTTAGCTGAATCATCCACCACCAGGAGGTAGTCTTTTATTTGTATAATATCGTATTTCACTATAACTATATTTTTATGTAATTATCACAGGTTGTATTATAATTGTTACACCGTAGCTACAGAAGTCTGTTGCAGTATGTGTACCATCAATTCTCTCTTTGAGTAGAGTGTCTTTATGAAAAAAGTGATTTTTTATATGATCCGTAGCTAATAACTTAGCATCATCCAAATTATGTTTATAACCCAATTCTTCAATTACTATTTGGTCTGGATCTCTTGTTGTATCTGCCAAGTTTCTTTCTGTATAAACTCTATATGCCATAATTAATTTTTTCAATGATTTTGCCACCTTTCGGAATATTTAATTTATAAATAACATCATCATCAATTTTTGAAAGTCCAATAAACTCAAAAATATCCATCGTATCTAACTTAGCTTTCATAGACTTAGGATATTTGATTACTATAAAATCATTGGAAGTATCTTCTTTTATCTCAATTGGCTCTTCAATACACACATCTGTTGCAACAGATATATTATTGTATTTATCAAGAATCTCATCAGTGAAATCAATTGTATTCCATATCCTATCATCATAGTCAGATTCAGACCACTTCAATGTGTTTGACATATAATCAAATACCATATGGACCAACTCTTCATAACTAAGAAGATAGCTCCTACCACCTGATAAATCCAACTCATCAGAGACCCAACGTGCTGAGACTAAATATTCAAAATCTTCATTAGTTTGAAATTTTTCCCAAAAGCTTCTTATCTCAGCATAGAGTGTATTACCACAATGACCATCGTCATCGTAGTATTCATCATTTTCGATAGTTATTGAATCGATTTTATTCAGCATGAAATTTCTAATGTCAGCTAGTGTTGTCATTTGGTTATTTTATTTTTGAGGCGTTGTTATCTAACGGGTGTATCGTGTTACAATTCTTACAACCTATATAAACAGTTTGATATTTTTCATTGGTAACATCATCTACTTCGGTTGATATCTTGTAATCAAACTGATCGTTTTGACCACAATTACCACAGATGATATGTAATTTAGAATGTGCCATTTATTCAACTACAATAAAAGCTACATTGATACCATTAACAAAATATTTTCTCTTTAGAGATTGTGGAATATTTACTTCATCGCCAGTTGATAAGATACCTTCAGCATAAAGTTTAGCTTCATAATACCATTTTTTACTGTTTAGTTTTTCTTCCAAATAGTTTCTTTGTGTGTCATCAATAACCATAACATCCAATACTTCACCATTCGCATCAAACTCAATGTCAAATTTAACTCCCTCTAACAATCTATCAGCGATATGATATCCATCAACTTCGAAGCGTCTTTCAGGAATTTCGGTAATCATATCCTCTTTATAGGATGGTTTCGTTACTACTCTACTACACATTAACTTTACTGCCATATGATAAGGTTTTTATTTATTCGTAATCAGATTTATTGATATCTCTATCAAACTTTTCTTTTGCCCACTCTTTCATTTCTTGCATAGGTTTATCAAGTCCTTCATGCTCATATATTTCATCACACAGTGCACACGCTTCGTAAAAGTTATCAAGAAGTTTCTGTAGTGTTTCTTTTGAAATTGTTACTTTTTCCATAGTTTTATTTAAAGTTATTTACTTTTTAAATGTTGCCTTACCATCATGATTGCCCACCCAAGAAGGTTTTGTCCCTTCCAATTCATTGGGTCTTCAATACCGACCTCATTTTCACCCATACCAATACCCCATATTCGGTCATATGGTGATGCTTCGACAATCATTCTATCTCCCGTCTCAATCAACTGTTTTTTGAGTTCTTCGTTCTGTGTGAACTTCGCATAGTTACCTTTGTAAACAATACCAAGACATACTTTCGACCATTTATCAACATTGAAGTCTTTTACTTGACGACCAAGTGACTTCTGTTCATCAGGTCTGTCGGTCGCCATTATTTTCCTTGCAACTTCCTCATCACCGAAAAACAATGCCTTTTGATGCATCATGAATTGTTCTGCTGTTACATATTCATAACCATCAACAGTGAATGGACTGAAATACCACTGTGAATAAATTCCATTCCAAAAGAAAACATATTTGTCTGTTATTCTCATTTTATTTTATTTTTTGGTCCTTCTTTCAAAACAGATTTAACACTCAAATCAAAAGAATTTGATAATCCAGACTTTAACATTTTCAAAGATTCTGCATCCTTCTGAAGCACTCTGCTTTCAAAGAACGGGTTAGATAAAAGAACTTCGGTGTTCATATTATAAACATTACCGAAAGCATTTTGTTCAGAATACTCATCTTTAAGCTTATACCAAAGCTCACGGTAGATTTTTATTCTTTGCTCTTCTGTGTTAGAGTATTTTCTTAACAAAAAGAAAAATAGTCTTTTCATATATATTTTATTGTTTTGGTTGGATGATGATAACGCCGTTTGGGTACTGAACTTGTTTAAATAAAAGATTATTTTTATCACAATTATTCCAGCTTTCTTCAACAGGAAGTATTATTGCTGAAGATATGATTTCATAATATGCAAATATTTGCCCTATACAACTATTAGCATAAACTACATCGTTATCTTCTGCTGCGCCATCTCTTTTTGCTTCAAGTTCAGCTATTTTAGCTTCAATAGCTTTCTTGGCTTCTTCAGAGAGATATATTCCGTTCATAATACAAAGATAAGGAATTATTTAATAACTACCAAATAAAAAAAACACCTCATCAGGGACATAAAGTAAATTCCTGCTTTATGTTTGAATTGGTGTTGTTTTTTTTATATCTCATTATATTTATTTTACTTTATTAGTTTCAATAACATTCATATTCCAATCTGTAGATAGCTTTGGGTATGCTTGTAAAGTGTCGAATAAAAATATTATCCGAACAAGAATAGATACATACGTTATCTTATTTTTATCATTCACTAGGGTATAATATATCTCGTCATCATCATCTAACATGAAAGAGTCTAGTCTATATACAATATTATTGTGAATGACTAGAGTATTTATAAGATGTTGATGCTCGGAAGTTATTTTTGTTAATTCATCAGACATTTTTAGCGGTTTTTTACGATTTGTATGAGTCTTTCGATGCAAGCTAATTCTGCTTCTTCGAATGTGTCAAATTTAGGGGTTAATTCTGGTTCTGAATCATCTCTTCTATCATTTAGGTTTTCTCTGAAATAAAACCATTTTCCATCTAACACAGATGATGTGATAAAACAATTGTAACCGTATTTTTCACGGAAGAATCGGAATGCTTGTTGGTATGTTGGTAGTTCGACTGGTGGTATTTCTTTGTCTATCGTGCAATCAGGATATTTACAATGAAGATTATGAAGTTGGCATACGCCAAGCTGTTGGTGTTTGCATAGTTTGTTATGCTTGGATACTTTGAAACAAGGTTCATCAAATCCAAGTTGTTTGAGCTCTATAGCTTCGTTATATTGTAAGAAATCTTTATCCATTTTTATTTTCTTTTGGAATGTGTTTTATCCCAATATTTTCTAGTTATAAACATTAATTCAAGTAATTTGAATGTGAACCATCTTTTGATTTTAACATCAAGAGGTGCTTTTTTCATTTTATCGAATAAAAGTTGGACAGTTTTACTTTTCATGTATTTTAATATCTTCACAATGTCTTCAATAGTAAGCTTTGTAGTCAGAACAGGATTCGAACCTGTTTGTATTAGTTTACGAGGATTTTACTTATCGGACTTTACCTCAATGATATAACCGTTCCGTGGGTTATCTAATACTACATCTTAGCGTCTACCGATACCGCCACCTGACTATTTGAGGATATCATCTATCCTGATGTGCCTCTTCTGACACCTAAGTTCATTTCTCTTGTCCTCGATCAGCTTGTCAAGCTCTTCCTCGGAACTCGCGGAGAAGCCGTATTCGTTGCCGTCTATTTCCACCTTAGTACCGTACTCCCTCCTAGACAGGTATTGAAACGACGACGGCTGTGCGTCGACGGACTCCAAATATTTTTCCATGGTCAGGTCGGATATGCTTGTTATCTTCTTTTTCATGAATTCTATTTTAGTATCCGTAATTGATTTTTATTTTAATGATTGTTGTTTAATTAATATTCAACAATTACTTCACAATTAATTGTCTCACAACTTTTTATCTTATCCCAAAAACTATTGAGAACTACATCTTGACTCTCTTCGTCTAAACATAAGTTATCATATATCAATTGGAAATCAGCATAGCTTGAATTTTTTTTAAGATACATTTCTATCTCTAAAAAAAGTTCATCAGGAATTTTTTTCAGTTCTATACTTGAACTATCACTAAGAATTGATATAATTTTATACATATTAATCTTTTTTTGCCAGTCTTATCATTTTTTTCCACAATGCAGACAGTATTCTTCATTTCTACGGTCAAACCATTTGCCGAAGCATAATTTCCAAATCTCGTGGTTTAAAATTTTTATCAATTTTACCATGTTTTATTTTTTAGTAGTCATATCATCTATCCTGTTGTGTCTCTTCTGGCTATTATCCCTATTTTGCTAGGATTATTAATTTTTGGGAAACCATTGTGTATCTGTTAATTCAGACCGCATCCTTCTCAGATGGCAAATAGTTCAAGGAGTTCTACTGAAACTCATCCCAAAAACTAAATATTACTGAATTCCTGTTAATTCAGGTACTTATCTCAATAGTACCATCGGTGAATATATCACCAACTTTTATTTCAGTTCCATCAATATATTTTTGCATAAATTTAGCCGTTTTATTTTCCCTTAATCAATTTAGCAATCAGCTTACTTTTTTCGACATCGGTAAGTTTATCATTTTGAAAAAGCTTGAGAGTCGAATACACTTTGAATTCTTCAGCATCGAATTGTTCTTCTCCAGTTTCATTCAGAAAATCAATTTTACGTTGAAGTTCTTCCATTTCGGTCTTCAATTTTTGCATCTTCTCTTGAAATACAACTTTTGAGCTTCCTATTTCTTCCATTTCCCATTCATATAACCAACCGGGATAGCAATCTTGGTACTTCAGATTATTGCCTTTCCATACTCCATTCAAGTCCTCGGCAATAAATGTGGTCGAACCGGTATGTTCTATGACTCGATACCTTAAACCAATAGTATAACTGTGATCGTTTGAATTAGCCTTTACAAGTACTATGTCTCCGATTTGTGGGAGACGGCGGAGGAAGACTTTTAACCTTGACATATTTGTTTTGTTTTATTTACCTAACTAATCTTTTTTTATTTACACCTAATCAATTTAGCAATCAACTTACTTTTTTCGACATCGGTAAGTTTATCATTTTGAAAAAGCTTGAGAGTCGAATACACTTTGAATTCTTCTTCATCCAGAAGTTCGTTTCCGGTTTCATTCAGAAAATCAATCTTACTTTGGACTTCTTCCATTTCGGTTTTTAATTTTTCCATCTTCTGTTCAAGTACAACTTTTGAGCTTGCTACTTCTTCCATTTCCCATTCGTATGCCCATCCGTAGTTTACACCACACAAATCTTTAATCCACCAGGCTCCATCAACAACCCCGGAACTAAGCTCGCGTTTTTCTGCTACTATAAACTCACGATCACTCCCAATATAGCTGTTGGACGAGGTTTGGAGATAAAAACCCCTACACTCATTCTTAGCTCGAACCAACCTTACTTTTTTTCCTGTCATATCTTTTCTTTTTTTAATTTTAGATTTAAACCAATGAAACCACTTTTTTTTAGGATTGCAATATTGTTTGTAACAATTTTCTAAATGTCCTTTTTTTAACATATATCATTTTTTCATGTGGTTAAATAAATATCTTTATAAAAAGATTTTACAGAATCATACTCTTCTTTTGTCATAGGCGTCCAAGCTGAAAAGTCAAAATCACTTAGTTTGAATGACATCACAACATTTCTTTGTCTCTCAAACTCTTCTATCAAAACAATTCTTTCTTTCCAAGAATAAGATTGCTCTAGAAATAACCTTTGATTAGTTTTATGTTTCCAAACTCTTTTGCCAAATTCATCTAGATTCATATGTAATTTATTTTAAACAAAGATACAACAAAAAAATGAGAAAACCCCTTATTGACTGCATATAAACACATTCTGTATGGTTTCACCACATCTCTAGCTTATAACACATAAGGGGTATGATATTTTTAACGGCGTACATTTATACAACTACGCCAAGTGCCATCAGTATTCAAAAGTCTATAGTATGATCCATCCGGAAAATTATCAGAATCACCAGCAAACAAAGTGGGTCGACAGAGTGGGGAGTCAAAACACAAAAAGTAAAACGTATCGAGATACGGAAAAAGCTGAGGCAATTTTTCTAGCTCAACAGAAAAAAAGGTTTCGGTGTTTTCATTATCAAATTGGTCGCGTATTGAAGAATAACCTAAGTCTAACAATGTTTTGCTGATATGTGGTTCTATCCAATCTTGTGAATAATAGATACGATCGAAGTATTTTTTATCACCGATTGTCCAAATAATAGACCTACCTACAATCTTGTCTTCAACCTTGAATACAGCTACGCTTACTTGATTAGGATTAAGCACATAAAGTTGTAACAAGTCAGGCTTATCATTCATACAAGATTTTCGTAGTGAACCACTTCCTTGTGCATAGTTCGATGAATTATAAGCTTCGAGAAAAGCATCACCACTTAAAAATTCATGTTTGATAAAATCACCTGATTGGAAAGAAACCAATTTATTGTTGATTTTTTCAATAGTAGCATCAGAAATAAAGTAAGCTTTAGCCGCCTCTTGTCCAGATTCTTGAAGTTCGTTTGAACACTTACGAAGAAGTCTAGAAAGTTTAATTTCAACTGAAATTCTTTTTGTAACAAATTCGGATTCGCTCTTCAAGTAATTAGTTTTACCTGTTAGACGGACAAATCCTGGTTTTTCAGAAAGTGTTATTTGATTATATTTTTCGATTGGCTTAGTTTTCAATAGAAGAAGCAATTCAATCATCTGCTTTTCTTCAGTATCAAAAAATTGCAGGGCACACTTTAATTTATGGTCTATTATAATAGAATGCATTTCAATGCCTTCGATGAAAGGAATAATACATTCAACATCTTCGGTGAAGATGCCGGCTTCAGTGTCATATTTAAACACCCAGGAACCATCGTAACCAAGCAAATCAGGTGATCTATTGCCATGCTTGCGAGGATAGTTATGACAGAAATAAATTCTATCGTGACAAAAATTCAAAGCTCCTTTATGAAAAGACTCACCGAGCCATTTCAACATAACGGTTTGACCTTGAGTAAATGTAAAGTTACCTATTTTCATGCGTGTTTTTTAATTTATTCTAGACAAAGATACGACTTTATTTCAAGAATTAAATAATTTTTTTTGCTTTTACTATTTCAATTATTTTTTTAAAACATTCTAACTCGGCTTCTTCGTAGGTATCAAATCCTTCTTCATGTGGTAAACCAGAACTATTTCTATCAGTAATAGAATATCTCCATAGTGTACCTACAATAAGATAGGGTTGTATTTCTGAGAACAATCCATACTTATCCCTAAGCCATCTAAATGCTTGTTGCCAGGTTGGTGCAGAAGGAGTTTGTTTAGCCTCATCGCCAAACATATTGACTAGGTCTGAATTGCATAGAGAATCATTAATGGATCTTCTATATGTATTTTCAGAACTCCAAAAGCCAAAACATTGTTCATTGTATCCTAGCTCTTTCATAGCAAGACTTAGCTGGTAAGGTACAAATTCTTTTTCCATTATTTACTTTCTTTTACTATTTCAATGAGTTTATTTAGACAAGCAATTTCTGCTTCTTCGTATGAGTCAAAACACCCAACCCAAATAGATTCATCTTTATTTTCATCTTGAATCCATATTTCGTACACCTTAGAAAATGTATCGGGCATTTCAATTACTACTGATTTTCTGTACCTAACAAAACTAATAAATAACCCATACTTCTCACGAAAGAATCTAAATGCCTGTGAAAATGTTGGTGCTGTCCACCTTTCATAACACTCTAAACCGTCATCATCTTTAGCACCAAAAGCTCCATACTCATCCAGTTGTGAGTTGGTAACTGATAGGAAGCCTTCGTTATAACAAGCTTTATCTCCTGTTACATTGTAACTACAGTTAGCATACTCGTACACTTGTTGTTCTATATCCTCTTCATCGTAGTATCCAAAGCAAAGTTCATCAAATCCAAGAAGTTTTAGTGCTAACGCTTCTTTATATGGTATAAAATCTTTCATCTATTCTGTTTTACAATTTCAATAAGTCTTTTCAGACATTCTAACTCGGCTTCTTCGTATTCATCTCTTATGATGTGTCCGTCTTTTACTTTTTTACAGCCTTCATTATCTTCGTCTTCGACTGTTTTTATATTAAATATCCACCAACCACCGTCTCTGTCTTGACTAACCACTAGCAAATGATTTTCCCTGAACCATCTAAATGCTTGTGAGAAAGTTGGTTGTAATACATTTAAGTCTTGTGGATGGTCATATGTATAATACAATCCTATCGGTCCTTGTGACATATCTTCCCTAAAGTAGCTGTAGCAGTCTTCATCAAACCCAAGCCTCTTTAGTGCTAACGATTCTTCGAATGGAATAAAATCTTTCATCTATTCTGTTTTACAATTTCGATAAGTCTTTTCAGACATTCTAACTCGGCTTCTTCGTAAGTGAACACTGAAGGATTAGTTCCGTTGTTTCCATACACGTAGTCTTGAACGAATGCATGGTATTCCCCTTGTTTGCCTGCGTAAGGTATTTCGTGGTTTAGTCCATAATTATCTCTAAACCAACGAAAAGCTTGTGAAAACGTTGGAACTGTGATCCAATAATTTATTTCACCTCCATATTCCGAGTTTCTTGCCGTCTTAAACTCATAACCCATCTGACAGACAGGTTGAGTATCTAACCCTCTAAACAATAAAATACAAGGTTCATCAAACCCAAGCTCTTTGAGTGCTAACGATTCTTCGTATGGGATAAATTCTTTATTCATTGTTTTTAACAATTTCAAGATTTCGAACAATATCCGCAATAGAACACAATGTTTCTGTAGTTAATTCAATTTCCATGAAATGCCTTTCATTCATATCTTCAGAAGTCTCAATACCGACAAAACTTAATTCATTCTTTTTTTCGTCAATATTAATCATGACAATTCCGTATGTGGAATACTGGTCATGCCTATCAACAAAGAAAGCTCTGGGTGCCTCATAAAACTCTTCCGTTATCTCTTCATCTTCATATGATGAAGGGTCAACGATTTCGTAACTATTTCCATTTTTTTTCAATACCTCTGTTACATATGACAGAGCATCGTTCCGTATTTCTTCCTGTCTTTCAGAAAATGTCATTGTTTTTTTTTTGACTAGTTACTTCAGGTGGTGGTTCGCTTCCAAACGACCAGAACAAAGTTTATTTTTCAAACCACTTCGACCTTCGGTATTGGCGACATATTTACCTCATCCCACTCCTTGTGTTCGTCGTCACCAACCAACTTATAATGTTTTCCTTTATATTCCCAAATACAATCCCAATTCTCTTTTATGCGGGGATTATCGGGATAGGCTCTACCCGTAGCATCGTAGTTTAGTTTTCCTTTTTTGATTATCATAAAACAAAGATACGAAACTATTTTTATATTATCAAAAAAATATTTTTTGATTTAAGCTTCTTTTTCATTTTTGTTTGTTTTTTCTTTCTGCTTCATATCATGTTTATATCTAACATAAGAGTTTATGAAAAAGAATTGGCTCGATAATAACCATATCCAAGTCATAAAATCTCTATCATTTTCAATGTCGTAAGCAAAAGCTAACCAACATAACAAGCCAATTACAAATAAAACGTATCTCATAATTATAATTTTTTATTTTTAAGTAGTCAAAACTTCAAATATTCTTTTATATTGAATGTGCCATTCATTACATAAATCTTCGGGCACATCTTTTGAAAAACTTTTGTAAGAGTGTCCAAATGTTAGATAAGCTTGGATTTCATCATCAACTACACTATCAGTATAGCCCATTCGAATCAGATTGTTTCTGAATGCTAGTTTGTATTCTAAAGGAATAGTATCAGTAATTTCACTAACTAATTGATTATAATTTTCATTAGTGTAGTATAATCCGTGACAAACCTCGTGTTTAAAAGTATTACC
>JACCDW011655559.1_pt1 | contig 26931 bp, 26 predicted proteins | sample 7449781 | NCBI WGS metagenome assembly JACCDW01 (sample SAMN15323449, study PRJNA562643) | freshwater metagenome | isolation source: river surface water | place: USA:Blue River Watershed | collected 2017-08-18
TGCGCATGATTTGCAAGGAGGCTTCGCTGTAAGCGCCACGCGCGACACGTTGCGCCTCCATGGCCATGAGCTTGTCGGCCACTTGCGCAAATGTGGGCGAACTCTGCATCGGGGCTTGCCATTGCGCCGGCGGTTCGCTGAGCGCCTGTCCCGCGAGCAATGAGGCAAAGAGCTGCGGCCCCACCAAATAAAAGCGTGGCTCATCCCCCTCACACACCGCAACGGGTTCGCGGGCGAGCACGGGTAAGAGGCTCGGGGCGAGTTGCTGCAGCTTGTCGAGGCGCACCGAACAAGGCGCCAACGCCACAGCGCCCGAGGGCGGAGAGGGTTTCATTGGGAACAGTCTAGAATTTTTTTATTTTCGAAGATACTTCTCGGAATTGAAATTCCACTAGAGTACATATTTGTAATTTAATATAGATACTTTAGGGTTGTTTTACTAGTTGCCCTGGCTACACTGGCCACAACTTCTGCTTTCGCGCAATTCAGCATTGATGGCGTGGCGGATGCGGGCTATCAATCCATCAACTACAAAGGCAACAAAGTGACTGGTTTTGCCGGCAATGGCTCCAGCACTTCCATGATCAACTTCCGCGGCAAAGAAAACCTCGGGGGTGGCTTGATGGCCGACTTCCGCGTGGAAACCGACTGGAACATGGCCTCCAACGCCGCCAACACCGGTACAGGCACGAGCATCAACGCCAACTCCGGGAAACTTGTTGACAGCATCGGCGGAGCCGGTGGCACCTTTGGTAACGGAGAAATTCGTGTCGGTTTGGCAGGCTCTATGGGCCGTGTGGACTTTGGCGCCGTGAACTACACCACCTTGGACGCCACCCTCGCCGGCCAGCCCTTTGGCACGGCCATTGGCTCGGGCTTCCGCACCATTTATATCAACGATGCCCAAACCAACTCGTCGGTGCGTGCGGACAATGCCTTCAAATACACCTCGCCCAATATCTCCGGCTTGACCTTGAGCGTTCACAAGGTGATGAAGCAGACCAAGGCGAACACAGCCGCCCCCTCAGCAACCTCGACCACCAACCTCAATTCTCAACCCAACACATTTGGCCCCTTGGGTGCGTATGACTACTTCGGCGAACAGGAATTGGGGTTGAAGTACAACAATGGCCCCTTCAACGCTGTCTATACCAGCCTCAAGCAAGATTGGGTGGGTGTTCAAGCCACCAACGTCAGCAACGCCCCTGCGGGCACGGCCAAATACACCATCAACACGCTGGGCCTGAACTATATGCTCACCAATGATCTCAAGCTGTTCCTGTTGAACCAGACCAACAAGACAGACACGGGTTCGACAAACAACAAAACAACCACCGTGTCGGCCTCTTACATGATGGGGGCGAGCACTTGGAGTGTGCAAGCCGGCGGCACGCGCAATGCCGCGGGTGCGCGCTCCAAGCTGACAGGTATCGGTGTTGATTACTCCCTGAGTAAAACCACCGCGCTTTACCTGCGCAACGAGTCGATTGACGACGCCGCCAAAACGGTGCAAATCGCTGTGGGCTCTGGCGCTCAAATTTCGGGCACAGACACGAAGTTCAGCCGTACCGGCCTCGGACTGCGCATGGCTTTTTAAGGCGCGCAAGCCCTCGGGGCTTTGCGAATCGCGTTTTCGGCCGCCCCCCTTTGGGGGCGGTTTTTTTTGTCCGGTGTATGCTTGCTCGCATGACATGGATTGCGGTGGATTGGGGCACGAGCGCCTTGCGGGCAGCCCTCTTGCGGCCGGGAGCGGCGGTAGAGGAGCGCGCGGGGGGACCGGGTATTTTGGCGGTTGCCACAGGAGGGTTTGCGGCGGCGCTCGCGGCTTTCTGTGGGGATTGGCGCACGCAATACCCCGACGCGCGCGTGCTCATCAGCGGCATGGCTGGCAGCGCGCAGGGCTGGGCCCTGGCGCCCTATTGCCCGTGTCCTGCGCCCTTGGCCCAACTGGCGTCGCATGTCTTGTGGCTGGAGCCGGGTCAGCTGGGTTTGGTGCCGGGGCTGTGTGACACCCAAGGCCCGTGCCCGGATGTGATGCGGGGCGAGGAGGTGCAAGTGCTCGGTGCCATGGCACTCGCGGGCTCGCCCACCGCCCGCGTGGTTCTGCCCGGCACCCACAGCAAATGGGTGCGTTTAGCGGATGGGGTCATCACGGGTTTTGAGACTTTCATGACGGGTGAGGTGTTTGCTCTGCTGCGCCAGCACAGCATTCTGGCGCGCACCCTGCCGGCCTTGGACGCCGAGGCCCCTTGGCACCCCGAAGCCTTTGCGGCCGGCTTGGCGGTGGCCGCGGAGGGTTCGGTGCTGCACCATGTATTTGGGGTACGCACCCAAGCCCTGTTTGAACAGCGCGCCGCCGAGACCCTGCCCGACTACCTCTCCGGCCTCTTGATCGGGGAGGAATTGCGTGCCCAAGCGCTCTCCCCGGGCGAGTCGGTCTGGGTGGTAGGCGCCCCGGCTTTGCAGCAACGTTATGCGCACGCCTTGCGGCTGCGCGGCTTGTCGGTGCGCTGCTTTGGGGCCGAGGCCACTTGGCACGGTTTGCAAGCCATTGCCCACGCCATTGAGGAGAGAGACGAATGAACCCCTTGCAAACCGGTTTGCCCCTGGTTGCCATTCTGCGGGGGCTGCCGCCTGCGCAAGCGGGGGCCGTTGGGCGCGCTTTGGTGGACTCGGGCTGGCACTTGATTGAGGTGCCGCTGAATTCACCCCAGCCCCTGGAGAGCATCGCCCACTTGCGCGCGGCTTGTCCAACGGCTTGCGTGGGCGCGGGCACGGTGCTGCGCGCTGGCGAAGTCGATGCGGTGCACGCCGCGGGCGGTCAGCTCATCGTGTGCCCCAACTTTGACCCAGCGGTGGTGGAGCGGGCGCTTCATCTCGGGCTTTGGGTGCTGCCAGGGGTCATGACGCCAAGCGAAGCCTTTGCCGCACTCACCCAAGGGGCGCATGGGCTCAAACTTTTTCCGGGCGAAGTGGTTCGACCCGAGGGCTTAAAGGCCATGCGGGCGGTTTTACCCCCCGCAGCCATGCTGTTTCCCGTGGGCGGAGTCAATGCCGCGAGCGCAGCCGCTTGGCGCCGCGCCGGCGCGAATGGCCTAGGGGTGGGCTCCGCGCTCTACACGCCGGGCCTTGCCGCCGCCGAAGTGGGCGAGCGGGCCCGGGCCATGGCGCAGGCTTGGTCTACTTGAAGACGTTTGCGATGCGCCCGCACCAATGAGGGACAATGGCGTTTTTGCATCGTTCCGTGCCGCCATGCCTGCCCGCAAACCCCGCGCCCTCACCCCTGCCGATTACCTCACCCGCATCCTCAATGCCCGCGTGTATGACGTGGCCCAGGAATCCGCACTGGAGATTGCGCGCAACCTGAGCCGACGTCTGCACAACACCGTGCTCCTCAAGCGCGAAGACCAACAACCCGTCTTCAGCTTTAAGCTACGCGGCGCCTACAACAAAATGGCGCATCTCACCCCGCAACAGCTCAAGCGTGGGGTGATTTGCGCCTCTGCGGGCAACCATGCGCAGGGTGTCGCGCTGGGCGCGAGCCGCCTGGGAACCCAGGCCGTGATTGTCATGCCTGTGACCACCCCGGGGGTGAAGATCGAAGCCGTGCAGGCCTTGGGGGGCGAGGTGGTGCTGCATGGGGACAGCTACTCGGACGCCTACCAGCACGCCCTCACGTTGGAGAAAAAGTCGGGCATGACCTTTGTCCACCCGTTTGACGACCCCGACGTGATTGCAGGTCAAGGCACCATTGCGATGGAAATGCTGCGCCAGCTCCAAAGCCTGGATTTACAACGCTTGGACGCGGTGTTCGTCGCCATCGGGGGCGGCGGATTGATTTCGGGGGTGGCCAACTACATCAAAGCCGTGCGTCCAGAGATCAAGGTCATTGGCGTGCAGATGGACGACTCCAGTGCGATGATGCAGTCTGTTGCCAAAGGCCGGCGCGTGCAATTGCAGGACGTCGGGCTGTTCTCCGACGGCACGGCCGTGAAGCTGGTGGGTGAGGAAACTTTCCGTGTCTCACGCGCCCTGGTGGATGACTACCTGACGGTTGACACCGATGCCGTGTGCGCCGCCATCAAGGATGTGTTTGTGGATACCCGCAGCATTGTGGAGCCCGCAGGCGCTCTGGCTGTGGCAGCCATCAAGCAATATGTGGCCAAGCACCGCACCAAGGGCGAAACCTACGCCGCCATTTTGTGCGGGGCGAACATGAATTTTGATCGGTTGCGCTTTGTGGCCGAGCGGGCTGAAGTGGGGGAGGAGCGGGAAGCTTTGCTGGCTGTGACCATACCCGAGCGGCCCGGCAGCCTGCGCCGTTTCTGCGAATTGATTGGTGAGTTGCCGAGTTTTGGGGGTAGCAAATCGCCCCGCAGTGTGACCGAGTTCAACTACCGCATGAGCGACACCCAACGCGCCCATGTGTTCGTGGGCCTCACCACCACCCAACGCGGCGAAAGCGGAAAGATTGCCGCTTTCTTTTCCAAACATGGGTTCGAATCCCTAGACCTCACGCACGATGACTTGGCCAAGGAGCACATCCGCCACATGGTGGGAGGACACTCCGAGCTCGCCCGAGAGGAACGTTTGTTGCGCTTTGAGTTCCCGGAGCGGCCAGGCGCGCTCATGAAATTTCTACTCGCCATGCGACCCGGCTGGAACATCAGCCTCTTTCATTACCGCAACCAAGGTGCGGACTACGGCCGCATCCTCATGGGGCTTCAGGTCCCCAAGGCCGATCACAAGGCCTTTGCAGTCTTCCTCAAAGAATTGGGCTACCCCTATGTGGAAGAAACGCAAAATCCAGTCTATCGGTTGTTTCTGCGCCGGTAAGCCACAAGCGAGGGCCCAAAGCGTCTGCCGAGGGCCAGAGCTGCGTTTGCCAGCCGATCAGGGCTTGGCCGGCAAGCTGAGCGTGAGGCTTGGCGGTGCCTCTTGGCTGGGGCCTAAACGGGCCTCTCGCCCAACGACTGACTGCAGCACCAAGCCCGGCGCCACGCTTTGTCCCACCTTGTAGGGTTTGGGGGCTTGTCCTTCTTGGGCAATCAGCGCCGCACCTTGGTGGGGGCCCCCCGCTAAAACGCCCATCAAGCGGTAGACGCTCGTTTGGGCCACCGCCGCCGCTGGCGCTGGCGCGCCCCCGAAGCCGCGCATGACTTGTGCCATCGAAGGGGTCGGCGTGCTTGCCTGTGGCGCCAGAGCTTGCGAGGGCACGGGCGCCTCGGGCCAGCCGCGCAAGCCCCAGCCGACGACCGTGAATCCGACGGCAAACCAGACCACCAAGGTCACAGGACGATGCAGGGCGATGGACATGACAAGGATTATGATGCAGATACACCCTCATCCCAAGGTTTCACATGCGTTTGCCTCATTCCCGTCCGCGCCGCCCCTCACGCGGTTTCACGCTCATCGAACTGATGGTGGTTCTCGCCATTTTGGGCGTTTTGGCTGCTTTGGTCGTGCCCAATGTCCTCAACCGTGCGGACGATGCGCGCATCACCGCTGCGCGCACCGATGTGGCCCAGCTCATGCAGGCCCTCAAGCTCTATCGCCTCGACAACCAACGCTACCCGAGCACGGAGCAAGGTCTCAAGGCCTTGGTTGTCAAACCCACCGTGGAGCCTCTGCCGCTCAATTGGAAGACCTACATTGAGAAGCTACCCACTGACCCCTGGGGACAGCCCTACCAATACCTCAGCCCCGGGGTTCGCGGCGAAATTGATGTGTTCTCCTTTGGTGCCGATGGCAAAGCCGGCGGTGAGGGTAAGAACGCCGATATCGGCAGTTGGCAGTGACGCCGCATGACCCCCGCTCGCGGCCTGACCCTGCTGGAATTGCTGGTGGTTTTGGCCATTGTGGGGCTGAGTCTGGCCCTGGTGAGCCTGAGTCTGCGCCCGAGCACGGATCGCTTGCTCTGGCGTGATGCCACCCGATTACAGGCCCAGCTGGAAGCCGCACGCGTGCAAGCCCGTACGCAAGGGGTTTGGCTAAGCTGGGTTCCCTCCCCTCAAGGCTATGGCTGGCAGGTGTATCCCGCGCCGGCCCTGAAATCGGGTGAGCGCGCGCCGGACAGACTGCAAACTTGGTCAAGCCCCCATATTCGCGTGCGCTCGCCAGGGCCCGTTTTGCTGGGCCCCGAACCGATCCTCGCCCCCACACGCATCGTGCTCGAATGGGCGCATGAATCAGAGGGGGGACAATTGCAAATCGTCACCGATGGCTTGGCCCCCTTCGAGGTGCGCCCATGAAAAGAGGCTTCACGCTCCTGGAGGTGCTGGTCGCGTTGGTCGTTTTGGCCTTTGCGCTTGCAGGCGCCATTCAGATGAGCGGAGCATTGGTTCAAAACAGCACGCGCCAATCCCAGGCCCTGTTGGCGCAGTTATGTGCCGACAACGTCCTCGTGCAACTCCGTCTGGCCCAGCAACTCCCCGGCATTGGCGACCAACGCGCGCCGTGCGAACAAGGTGGGCAACGCTTTGAGGTCACGGCCAGCATCCGCCCCACCCCCAACCCCGCCTTTCGGCGTGTAGACGCGCAAGTCTGGCTTGGTGCGCAACCGATTCTGCGGGTGAGCACCGTGATCGGCCAATACTGACGCTATGACCTTGCGGCGTCCTCCAGATTCGCGTGGATTCACCCTCATTGAGGTGCTGGTGGCCTTGAGTTTGCTCGCGTTGTTGGCGGGCATGGGCTGGCAGGGGATTTCGGGCTTGATTCGCGCACGGGAACACACCCAGACGCGCATCGATGCCGTGGCCCGTGTTCAAACCACGTTGGCCCAGTGGCACACCGATTTAGACGCCTTGCAAATCGTCCCGACCCTAGACCCTGCGGGTGTGCGTTGGGACGGTCGCGTTCTGCGCTGGGTTCGCCGCAGCGTGCAAGCCAGTCAGGTCGGTGTAGAAGGCGGTCTCCAGGTGGTGGCCTGGCGGCTGGAAGAGGGTACCTGGCGCCGGTGGCTATCGGCGCCGGTGCGGACCCCGGGCGAGCTGCAACAAGCTTGGCAGACCGCAGCGCTACCGGCACCCGCTGCCCCTGTCGGGGGCGGTGACTGGGCCGTCCAGCCCTTGCGCTCGTGGCGCTTGGTTTACTTTCGGGGCAATGCGTGGACCAACCCCTTGTCCAGTGCCGATAGCGCCGCCGTCGCCAGCCCCACACCCGGCGCGAAAGTCAGCTCACCCGCACCCTCGGGCCAGCCCGAGGCGGCCAACGTCGCCGCAGCGCCAGTGGGCCAAGCCAACTCCCCACCTGACGCGATTCGCTTGGTGATTGAATTTGGCCCCTCCGCCCCTTTCTCAGGACCGCTCACGGTGGATTGGATCCGCCCTGACTGGAGCGTCGCGCGACCATGAAAAAAGTGACACGACCCCGTGGCGCGGCACTTCTCACGGCCTTGTTGACCGTGGCACTCATCGCCACTTTGGCCGCAGGTGCCGCCTGGCAGCAATGGCGGTTGGTGGAGACTGAGGCCGCCGAGCGGGATCAGGCGCAAGCCCGCTGGTTGCTTCTGGGTGCCTTGGACTGGGCGCGCTTGGTGCTGCGCGAAGATGCCCGCGCCCAGGAGGCCGTGCAACAAGCCCCCGTGGATCATTTGGGTGAGCCCTGGGCCGTGCCCTTGGCAGAGGCCCGACTCTCGAGCTTTCTGGCCGCAGCGGCAAACGGTCAAACGCAGAGCGATGACCCTTTGGCCGAATCTGTTTTCCTCTCGGGCCGCCTGGAGGATGCCCAAGGCCGACTCAATCTGTTTTTCTTGACGCAATCGGATGTGGCGCTCAACCAGGGGGGTGCCGCCCTTGCCCGTTTGATGCAATTGCTGGAACTGCCAGCGGATGAGTGGACGCGTCTGATGGAAGGCGCACGATTGGCCCGAGCGGGACAGTTGATCATGCCTCAGCGGGTTTCCCAGTTGTCTTTTTGGGGTGTCGCACCGTCCACCCTCGCACGGCTGTCGCCGCAGGTCACTTGGCTACCCGTGGCCACATCGGTCAATGTCAACACCGCCAGCGCCGAAGTGCTGGCCGCCGTCTTGCCCAGTCTGAGCTTGGCGCAAGCTCGGCAAGCGGTCGAGCAACGCACATCCAAGCCCTGGACCAGTCGAGAGGCTTTTTTGCGTGATTGGCCACAGGCGTCTGCTTCTGCAACCATATTAGCCGTCAACAGCCAGTATTTCTTGGTTCAGGGACAACTGCGCATGGGCACACTGCAATGGAGCGAGCGCTCGCTGGTGGCGCGCGAGGGCTTGCGCGTGCGGGTGGTATGGCGCGAGAGTGGCCCCTGGGCGCGTTTGGGCGATCCTTTATCCCCACCAAGGGCCTCTCTACAATAAGTTGCTCATGTTGATCCTCTCGCTCGCACCCCATGCTGACGCCCGCACCGCCGAGTGGGCGTTCGCGCGTGTGGAAGGGGGGCAATTGGTGCACCAAGGCCGGGCCAGCGCGGCCCAGCTCGCGCAGGAGAGCCGTTTGGCCGTGGCCATCGTGCCTGCGCAACGCTTGTCGTGGCATGGGGTCACGCTGCCCCCCAACAGCCATGGTGGCCGTCTGCCCCGCGTCCTCCAAGGTCTGCTCGAGGACAGTTTGTTAGAGGATCCGGCCTCGCTGCATTTGGTTCCCGCGCCCAACGCCCCAGCCATCGCCCGTGCGGGCGGAGCCCTGTGTGTTGCGGTATGCGATCCAAGTTGGCTTCGCACCGCGCTGGCCCCTTTGCAAGCGGCAGGCATCCGTCTGCAAGGTTTGCTGCCGGAATTGTCGCCAGGCCCTAGCGCGCTCTACCTGATGGGCTCAGAGCCCGAACCTCAAGTGTGGTGGACGCATGCCGGGGGGGTGGTGGCCTTGCCGGTCCAGCCGCATGACTGGCGTGCATTTGGCGTGCGCGACGACACCCCGATTTACGCCGATGCCGCTCATCTACGGTGGGCCCAAGCGCATGGGCTCGAACCCGAATTGCAAAATGCGCCTTCCCGTTGGCTGGCCGCTACCCGCTCAGGGTGGGATTTGGCGCGCGGCGAATGGGGGCAAGGCCAGACCGCGCGACTCCAACGGGCTTTGAGCAGCGCCTGGGATCGTTTCGCGCACGCGCCCCAATGGCGCTGGACACGTTGGGGACTGGTGACCTTGCTGACCCTGCAATGGTTGGGACTGGAGTGGCAAGCTTGGCAGGCGCAGGCCGAGCAAGCCCAGTGGCAAGTGCAACAGCAAACCCTCTTGCAACAAACGTTCCCCAAAGTTCAAGTGGTGCTAGACCCCCCCCTGCAGATGGCTCGCGAGGTTCAGGCGTTGCGGCTGAGTCGGGGCCAGTTGGGGCCGGGAGACTTAGAGCCCTTGCTGGCCGCACTGGGCGAGGCTCTGGAGCCGCAAGAGCGGCCTCAAGCACTGCACTACCAAGGCGATCGACTCCGCATCGAAGGGGTTGCCTTGAACCCAGGCTTACAAGAGCGACTGCAAGCGCGGGGCTACAGCACCCAGACGCAAGAGGGCCCGCGCTGGCTTCTCCAACCCGGAGTCAGACCATGATCCGCGCCTGGCAAAACCGCTGGCAAGCCCTGCGCCCCCGTGAGCAACTCGCGCTGCGCATCTTATGGGTCGCGCTGGTGGTTCTTGCCCTCTGGAGCTTGCGCGTGCGCCCTGCCTTGGAGACTTTGTCCCAAAGCCAATCGCTGCGCAGTCAAGCGCAAGCGCAATGGGCGCAAATGCAAGCCCTGCACAGCCAGGCCCTCAGCTTGCAAAAGGCCCCCCTGGCATGGGTTCAACAACCCAGTCAACGGCTGCAACAACTCACCCGCCAAGCGGGGGCAGACTGGCAAATTCAGATTCAAGGTGAGCAGGCCGATCTGCAGGTGCAAAACGCTTCCGCTGCCGCCCTATCGCAATGGTTGGCGCAAGCCCGCGAACAAGCCTTGGCCATTCCGATCGAAGCCGAACTCACGCGCGCCGGCTCCCAAGAAGACCGCTGGAGCGGTCGCATCCGCGTGCAATGGCCTCGCCCCGGAGCGCAACCATGAGCAGGACCTCTGTGCAGACCTCTCGTGCGCCGCGCCGTCGCGCGCTCTTCGGCCTGGGCTTTGGCGCGCTCGCCGCGTTGGTGACCCAGGCCCCAGCTGCGTGGTTAGGCCAAACGCTTTCTCAAGCCAGTCAGTCCCGCGTTCTGTTGCAGGATGCTCGCGGCAGCGTTTGGCGCGGTGACGCCCAAGTGCTGCTCGGAGCCGGCCCCCGTGCACCTGGCCCGGCGCTGGCATTGCCCAGCCGGCTGGCATGGCAACTCGGTCCATCTTGGCACCCCCATTGGGGCGCAGGATTGCAAGCGCAGCTTCAAGCCGACTGCTGTTTGCCCCCGCAAAAACTCCATCTGAGTTGGTCGCCTCGCGCGGGCTGGCAACTGGCTTGGGAAGGCGAAGCCAGCCAGTGGCCTGCGGCTTGGCTCAGCGGACTCGGCGCGCCTTGGAATACCCTCGCACCCCAGGGTGTCTTGCGGGTGATACCACAGGACGTGGTTTGGACAGGGCACGCAGACACGTGGCGCCTGGGGGGCCAAATTCAGATCGACTGGCAAAGCTTTGCCACGCGACTCTCCACCTTGGAGCCCTTGGGCAACTACCGGATCGTTGTGCGCGGCACCCACGCCCCTCCCACGGTTGAACTCTCCACCCTCCAGGGCGTTTTGCAATTGCGGGGTAGCGGCGCATGGCGCGATGGCCGGCTGCAATTTGAGGGAGAGGCACAGGCCGAAAAAGAGGCCGAAACAGCCCTCTCCAACCTTTTGAACGTTCTGGGCCAACGCCAGGGCGCCAAATCCCTCTTGCGAATTGGATAAACCCATGAAGCCGAACTCTCATCCCGTCGTTCTCTCTTTGAGCGCCGTCCTGGCCGCTGGTCTCCTGCTCACGGGTGTTGCCAGCGCCAACCCCAACGGCAAAAGCCAAGCCAAGACCCCCACGGCCAATCGCCCCACGGCACAGCCCGTCACGCTGAATTTTGTGAATGCCGATATCGAGGCGGTGGCACGCACGCTCGCCACCCTCACCGGTCGTAACGTGGTGGTGGATCCTCGCGTCAAAGGCACGCTCACCCTCAACACCGAACAACCCGTGCCCTGGCAAGAGGCTTGGAATCAGTTCCTTGCCGCCTTACGCTTGCAGGGCTTTGCGGTGGTGGAGGCACAGGGTCTCTACAAACTGGTGCCCGAAGCCGACGCCAAACTCCAAGGCGGCGCGCTGCCTTTGAGCGGTGAAAATTTACCCGCCGCGGGCGGAGCCATCGTCACCCAAGTGTTTCGTCTGAACCACGAGCAAGCCAGTCAATTGGTCCCGGTTCTGCGCCCACTCATTAGCCCCAACAACACCCTCAACGCCAACCCTGGCAACAATAGCCTCATCATCACCGACTACGCCGATAACTTGCAACGCCTCGCGCGCATCATTGCGGCGCTGGATGTTGCCAACGCCACCGATGTCGAAGTCATCCCGCTGCGCCACGCCATTGCCACGGATCTCGCCCCCTTGGTCTCTCGCTTGATTGAGCCCGTGGCCGTTGCCGGCGGCCCCGCCCCAGCGGGTCAACCTGGCGGGGAGGGAGGCTACCGCACCACCCTGCTGGCCGAGCCACGCAGCAACGCACTGATCTTGCGTGCGGCCAATCCGGCGCGTCTGGCCATGGCTCGCACGCTCATTCAGCGTCTGGACCAACCCGGTGCCAACGCCGATAGCGGCAACCTGCATGTGGTCTACCTCAAAAATGCCGAAGCCAACAAGTTAGCCGTCACCTTGCGCGCGGCCATCGCGGCCCAAGCCAGTGCAAGCGGTACGCTCAGCAACACGCCCACCATGACCACTGGCGTCACGGCCTTGCCCGCATCCACAGGCCAAACACCGACCCCTGCTGGCGCTGGCACTGCCAGCACAGGGGGCCTCATTCAAGCCGATCCCGCCACCAATGCCCTCATCATCACGGCCCCGATGCCGCTCTACCGTCAACTGCGCAGCGTGATTGACCAACTTGATCAACGCCGCGCGCAGGTGCTGGTGGAGAGTCTGATCGTGGAAGTCAATGCCGAAAAAGCGGCACAGTTTGGGTTCCAATGGCAAAACGTGTTGGGCAAAAGTGGGGGCACCGCCGTTTTTGGTGGCACCAACTTTGGGACGAGCAATTTACCCGGCGTGAGCGGCGCGATCGCCAGCGGCAATGCCCCCACGTTGCAAAGCGGCCTCAATATTGGCAGCGCTCGCGAAGTCAACGGAAGGTATTTCCTCACCAACTTGGCAAACTTCCTGCAAACCAACCTCGACGCCAACATCCTCTCCACCCCAACCTTGCTCACGCTGGACAACGAAGAAGCCAAAATCGTGGTGGGTCAAAACGTGGCGATCGTGACCGGTCAGTTCACCAACACCGCAGCCAACACCACGGGCACGATTAACCCTTTCCAGACCTTTGAGCGCCGTGACGTGGGTCTGACCTTGAAGGTCAAACCGCAAATCAGTGAGACCGGCACGGTGCGCATGACAGTCTCCCAAGAGGTCTCCAGCATCGTGAATGCCACCACCACGGGAACGGGCGCCACCGATCGGGTGTTCAACAAGCGCTCCATCGACTCCAATGTGTTGGTGGAAGATGGCGGTTTGGTTGTGCTGGGCGGTTTGCTCTCCGATGATTTCTCGGGCGAGCGCAATCAAGTCCCGGGAGCGGGCGATATTCCGTTCTTCGGCGCTCTTTTTCGAAACGAAAACCGTGCCCGCAAAAAAACCAACCTCATGGTTTTCCTCCGCCCCGTGGTGCTGCGCGATGCCGCCTCCACCGAGGCACTCTCCATCAACCGATACGAGCAAATGTTGGGCTTGCAGCAAGGCGCGCAACCGACCAATAACCCCCTGCTCGGCGTGAATGGCGCGGCGCAACTCCCGCCTCTGGCGCCCAAAGCGCCCGCCCCAACGGATGCCCCCCCGGCCTCGACCGCTCCAGCGGCGACCCCACCCAACGCCCCCCGCTAACCCCCCGCCATGCGCCGCCCCCTGCCCTACGCTTTCGCCCGCACCCACCAGCTGTTGCTGGAGGATGATGGTCAGCGCCTGACGCTTTGGCACACCGACGCCCCGCCGCCCGGCCCTTGGAGTGAAGTCTTGCGCTGTCACCCGGTACGCCACTTCGCTTGGCTCGACCGCACCAGCTTGGCGCGCCGCATCAGTGCCGCTTATGCGCAAGCAGATTCCAATGCGGCCGCCGTGGTTAGCGCCGTCGAAAGCGACACCGACCTCACGCGCATGATGCAAGAGCTCCCCGCGGTCGAAGATTTGCTCGAGGCCGCCGACGATGCGCCCATCATCCGCATGCTCAACGCATTGTTGACGCAGGCCGCGCGCGACGGGGCCAGCGACATCCATATCGAACCCTACGAGCGCCACTCCAGTGTGCGGTTTCGCGTGGATGGCAGCTTGCGTGAAGTGGTGCAACCCAACCGCGCTTTGCATGCGGCCCTGATCTCGCGCCTGAAAATCATGGCCGAACTGGATATTGCCGAAAAACGGCTGCCGCAAGACGGGCGCATTTCCTTGCGCTTGGGAGAACGCGCCATTGATGTGCGTGTCTCGACCCTGCCCTGCGCGCACGGCGAGCGCGCCGTGCTGCGCTTGCTCGACAAAACCGAGCAGCGCATCACCCTCGAAGGGGTTGGCATGGCCGGTGAAACCCTCCAGCGTTTTCTCCACTTGGTTCAACAACCCCACGGCATCATTCTCGTGACCGGTCCAACGGGTTCGGGAAAAACCACGACCCTTTACGCAGCCCTGCAACGCCTCGATGCCGCCCGGCACAATATTCTGACGGTGGAAGACCCGATCGAATATGAGCTTGCAGGGGTGGGTCAGACCCAAGTCAACCCCCGCATTGACCTGGGTTTTGCCACCGCCTTGCGGGCCATCTTGCGCCAAGATCCCGACATTCTGATGATTGGCGAGATTCGCGATCAGGAAACCGCGCAAATCGCCATTCAGGCCTCTCTCACCGGCCACCTGGTCCTCGCCACCTTGCACACCAATGATGCCCCCAGCGCGGTCACTCGGTTGCTCGACATGGGAATAGAGCCTTTCTTGCTGAGCAGCTCGCTCCTGGGCGTGTTGGCGCAGCGTTTGGTGCGCAAGACTTGTCGTCATTGCGGGGGCCAGGGTTGCGAAGCCTGCAGCCAAATGGGTTACCAAGGCCGTACCGGGATTTTTGAATTGTTGGTCACCGACGACCATTTGCGCAGCTTGATCCATGATGGCGCGAGCGAGGCCCTCTTGCGCGATGCCGCCCTCAAAACGGGCATGACCCCTATGCGTGAGGATGGCGAGCGCCTGGTGCGCGAGGGCATCACCACCCGCGAAGAGCTTTTGCGCGTCACGCGCGACTAAAACCACCATGCCCGCTTACGCCTATGAAGCCCTCGACGCCCAAGGCCAAGCGCGCAAGGGTGTTCTCGAAGCCGATCACGAGCGCGCCGCCCGTAGCTTGCTGCGCCAACAAGCCTTGGTGCCCTTGCGCGTGGCGCCCGTTCGCACAAAAGGGCAGGGTTTACAAACGGTTGTCTGGCAAGCCAAGGTTTGGAATCTGACCGCGCTGACCGTGTGGACGCGACAACTCGCCAGCTTGGTTCGCGCTGGCTTACCCCTGGAGCGAGCCTTGGGCGCCCTGGCCGATGAGGCCGACACCCCCGCGCGGCGTGATCTCCTGGCCCAGTTGCGCAGCGAAGTGAACGCTGGATCAGCGCTCGCGCGCGCCATGGCAGAACACCCACGCGAATTTGACACCGCCTACCGAGCCGTGGTGGCCGCCGGCGAGCAAAGCGGTGAACTCGGACTTGTACTCGAGCGCTTGGCCGATGAACTGCACGAACGACAAACGCTTCGCCAGAAGCTCTGGGCTGCGGGCCTCTACCCAACCATTGTGAGCCTTGTAGCCTTGGTCATCGTGGTCTTCCTGCTCGCGTATGTCGTCCCCCAAGTGGCGCAAGTTTTCGGGAGCCAGCAACGCGCCCTTCCAACCCTCACCCGTGTGATGCTCACCTTGAGTGGTTGGGTACAGGATTTTTGGACATGGGCGCTGTTGGTCGCGTTAACACTCGCGCTCGTCGTGCGTTTACTCTTGCGCCAACCCTTGCTGCGGGCGCGCTGGGATGGGGCTTGGCTGCGCCTGCCTTTCATTGGCCGTTTGAGCCAGGGCTACCAATCGGCGCGTTTCGCCAGCACTTTGGCGCTGCTGTGCGGCGCGGGCGTGCCCATCCTCAAGGCCTTGCAAACCGCCAGCGACACCCTGACCAATCAGGCCATGCGCCGCGATGCCCTTGAAGCCCTCCTGTTGGTGCGCGAGGGCGCCCCGCTGGCCAATGCCCTCGCCGCCTCGCCGCACATGCCGCGTCTGCTCACGCTTTTTGCCCGCCTCGGCGAACAAAGTGGCACTTTGCCCGAAATGCTCGCGCGTGCGGCCACTCAGCTCAAGGAGGAAGTGCAACGCCGTGCCCTTCAATTGGCCACGATTCTCGAACCGCTCTTGATTGTGACCATGGGGGTGATGGTCATGCTCATCGTATTGTCCGTGATGCTACCCATTCTGGAATTGAACCAGTGGGTGCGCTAACCTGGAGGAGCCAACGCTATGGGTGTGACGTTAGATGGCAAATTGGTGGTGGCGATTTCTTCGCGCGCCCTCTTTGACTTCGAAGAGGAAAATCAGATCTTCGAGAACAATGACGACCGCGCCTACATGCGGCTTCAACTCGACCGTCTGGACATACCCGCCCCGCCCGGAGTGGCTTTTTCGCTGGTCAAGAAACTCCTGGCCTTCAATACCGAGGCGCAACAACACGTGGAAGTGGTGATCCTCTCGCGCAATGACCCTGTGAGCGGCATGCGGGTTTTTCGTTCTGCGAAACACTATGGTCTGCCGATCGTGCGCGGCAGCTTCACGCGCGGTCAGTCCCCCTGGCGCTATTTGCGTCCCCTCAACGCCAATTTATTCCTCTCCGCCCACTTGCCTGATGTGCGCGCCGCCCTCGATGCGGGTGTACCGGCCGCCCAGGTTTATCCGCATGCCGCCCATGCCTCGGACGCCCACCCCCATGAAGTGCGCATCGCTTTTGATGGGGACGCCGTTTTGTTTAGCGATGAAGCCGAGCGGGTTTTTCAAGAAAGTGGTTTAAACGCTTTCCAGCAGCACGAACAAGACAAAGCAACCCTTCCCCTCTCGGCCGGCCCCTTCAAACCTCTGCTGGCAGCTTTACACCGCCTACAGCAGGTGGGAACGCCTCACCTGCGCATCCGAACGGCGCTGGTGACCGCTCGCAGCGCGCCCGCGCACGAGCGGGCCATTCGCACCCTGATGAACTGGAATGTGGAAGTCGATGAAGCCATGTTCCTCGGCGGGCTGGAAAAAGGTGAATTCCTGCGCGAATTTGAACCCGATTTCTTTTTCGACGACCAAACCGGTCACATCGAAAACGCGGCACGCCATGTCCCCGCAGGCCATGTGGCGAGTGGCGTGCGCAACCCGCCTGAGAAGCGCTAAGACACTAGGCAGGCGTTTGGGCGCGCCACTGCTGCCAGCCGCGTGCACGCAACTCGCACGCGGGGCAGGTGCCACACCCGAACCCCCATTCCTGGCGATGCGAGCGGTCCCCCAAATAGCAGGTGTGGCTGTGTGCCACCAGAATATCGACCAGCGCGTCGCCCCCGCCCGCATGACTTTGCTCACCCAACGCATGCGCCAAGGCCCAGGTTTGCGCCTTGTCGATCCACATGAGTGGTGTCTCAATCAGCAGCCGTCGGTCCATCCCCAAAGAGAGCGCAATCTGCATGGCTTTCATGGTGTCATCGCGACAATCGGGGTAGCCGGAGAAATCGGTCTCACACACGCCGGTCACGATCACGTCCAAATCGCGCCGGTAGGCCAAGGCGGCGGCCAGGGTCAAAAAGAGCAGGTTACGCCCTGGCACGAACGTATTGGGCAGGCCTGAGGCTTCCATCTGAAACGCCATGTCCCGCGTGAGCGAGGTCTCGCTGACTTGTCCCAACACGGCCAAATCCAGTAAGTGGTCCTCGCCCAGTTTTTCGGCCCATTGGGGAAACCGCATCCGAATCGCCTTGAGCACTTCCAGACGCGATTGCAATTCCACCACATGACGCTGGCGGTAATCAAAGGCGAGCGTCTCCACGCGCGCATAGCGCGAGAGGGCATGTGCGAGGCAAGTGGTTGAATCTTGGCCACCGGAGAACAAAACCAAGGCGTTGCGGTGCATGCTCAGTCCTTTTTAGGGTTGGGCTGGTAGTGCAATGGGTAGAGGCGTTGCACCAAAGGGGTATCGAGCGCCCATGTTTTGCAGCGCCCCAAATGGGGGGGTGCTTTTTCGGGGTTGGCGCGTCGCAGGCGCGGCCCAATCGACTGAAAGGCCGCCGTGCCCATGTTAAAGAGCAATTCACGCATATGGGTGCAGCCTTGCACCCCTCCCAATTGGGCGTCCAATGTGCGCCGCCAGCCCTTGAGCAGAGAGCTGCCAATGAGGCCACGCATGGGTGGTAAGGCTTGCGGACACGTGTCGTGGGGGATGCGATTCATCGCCATGGCAATGTCTTGCACGACAAATTGGCTGTCGAGCGTGAGGCGTATGCGCAAGTCGTGAATCGGTTCGCCCGGTTGCCACTGGTTCTCACCCGGCACTTCAAAAAAGAAGGGCTTGGTGTCACGCAAATGCGCTTCAATGTCCCAGAGCCCGTCTTTACGCGCGTAGCCCTCAAAGGTTACGCTACGGGTGTGTAGCGGTTCACGATCAACAGGCGTCGGCCAGGTCATGCGGGTGGCTCCAAAGCGTTCATACAGGAAAACCCCGATTTTGCCCGACCTGTCCCACTGGCGTGTGAATGCAACAGGCAGCGGCCATCCGCTTGCCAAAGCATTCAACCTCAAGTCATAATTGGTGCATTGAACCACAACAATGTGTCTTAAGGAGTGCCTATGTCTGACAATGTCGTTGTCTCCAACAATCTGGTCATTGGAACCGGCGTGACTTTCAAAGGGTCCATCACCGCGCCAGGCAAGGCCATCGTGAATGGTGCGGTCACCGGAGACTTAACCGCAGACGATCTTCTCATTGGCAAAGAAGGCAACGTGACCGGGGTGGTTCGCGCCCGTGAAATCGATGTGCACGGTGAGCTCAATGAAGACATCGTGTGCCGCGACCATATCCTCATTCATAGCACCGGACGCGTTTCTGGAACGCTGGAATACACCGAACTCGAAATTCATCGCGGCGGCCGCTTCCGCGGCGAAATGAAACAAAAGTAATCACTCACTCTTTAAACCAACCCCCTGAGCCGTTATGGCCTGGGGGTTTTTTCATGGCCGCCCCGACTCCACGTGGGCCCGCGGGTCCTACGCCCACGGAGGTCCCCTTGCGATAGGATGGGGCTCAATGCAAATGAAAATTATTCTGATTTAAATCAAGACTCCAGGGCGCTTTGACGGGTCCAATACACGTTCACCACCATGTCTGATTTGCCACGCACACTCAACCAACTACCCAATGGGGCCTGCGCGCGCGTGGCCTCGCTGAATGTGGCGCATGACTTGCGCTTGCGTCTGGCGGCCTTGGGATTGCGCCAAGGCCAATCGGTACGTGTGTTGCGCCGCGCCAGTTTGGGGGGACCTCTTCACCTTCAAGTCGGCACCACAGAAATGATGTTGCGTCGTCAAGATGCGGCGGGCATTGGCATCAGCCCTCTTCTCGCATGAAGCAAATGGCCCTGCTGGGCATGCCCAATACGGGCAAGTCCACCCTCTTTACCCGTCTGACAGGCACCCATGCCCGCACCGGCAACTGGCCGGGCATCACGGTCGACTTGCTTGAGGCCAAAATTTTATTAGGCGGACACATGGTGCGGGTGGTGGACTTACCCGGCATTTACGATTTGCATGGCGAGTCAGAGGACGAGCGTGTCGCCACCAGGTTCTTGGAAACGCAGCACCCCGACCTCGTGCTCTTTGTGATGAACACCGCGCAGTGGGAACGCCAACTGGACTTGCTCGCCGCGGTCATGACGCGCGGCGTCAACTTGGTGGTGGCGCTGACCATGGGCGATGAGGCTCAGTCCATGGGCATACGCGTCGACACCGAAAAACTCTCCGAGGTGCTGGGGGTCCCCATTTGTCTCATCGCGGCCAAGTATGGGGATGGTTTGGACGCTCTGCGCCAGGCCTTGGGCCAAACCTTGCATTCCACGCGTACGGGATCGTTGAACCCCGTAGCCCGCGCAGTCGATGGCGACGCCCTGCGAAAACACTTTGGCGCACACACGGAGATGCCGCTTCAAGCCAGCCACCAACTGACCAGCCGACTCGACCGCATCTTGCTGCATCCTGGGCTCGGCTTGCCGATTTTCCTCGCGGTGATGCTAGTCATCTTCCAAGCCGTTTTTGTGCTGGGCAAACCTCTGCAGGACGGCATGAGCCGTCTCTTTGAACTCCTGCGCGTGCAAGGCCTTGAACCCGCCATGGCGGGGCTACCCGACTGGCTGCAGGGCCTGTTGCTTGACGGGGTATTTAATGGCTTGGGGACCGTGGCCGGCTTTGTGCCACTCATCGTGCTGTTCTTTCTCTTTTTAGGCTTGATTGAAGACACAGGGTATCTCTCCCGTGCCGCTTTTTTACTCGATGCGCTGATGGCTCGACTGGGCTTGGATGGACGCAGTTTTGTCATGATGCTCATGGGCTTTGGCTGCAATGTTCCCGCCCTCATGGGCACCCGCGTGATTCGCTCGCGGGAGTTGCGTTGGCTCACCATGCTCACCATTCCTTTTTCGTTGTGCTCTGCCCGCTTACAGGTGTTTGTCTTTTTTGCCGCAGCTCTGTTTACGCCACAGCAAGCGCCCTGGGTACTGTTCTCCTTGTACCTCTTGAGCCTTCTGGCAGCCATGGGCACAGCCCTGCTCATGAAGGGGCAATTTCCGCATCGCGATGCATTTATCCTCGAGATGCCACCGTACCGCTGGCCTACGGCGCATCAAGTGCTCATCCGCGGTTGGCAGGAAGTTCGGCATTTCCTCCATCGCGCCTCGCGCTTTATTATTCTGGGCGTGGTTTTGGTTTGGTTGCTCACCCATTTACCACTGGGCGTGGAGCCGGCAAGCGCCCAGAGTTGGGCTGGCCAAATGGGACAGCTCCTCCAACCCGTGTTGGCACCGCTGGGCATTGAGCCGCAGTTGGCCATCGCTTTGCTATTTGGTTTCGTGGCAAAAGAAATTGTGCTGGGCTCACTAGCGGTCATCTATGGCATGGAAGGCCAAGCGCTTGCTCAGGCCCTCGGCGCACAACTCCATTGGACCCAAGCTTATAGCTTCATGCTTTTTACCTTGCTCTACACACCTTGCTTATCGACCATTGCCACCCTGCGCAATGAATCGAAAAGCATACGCTTTACGGCCATCAATCTCGCCTGGGGGTTAGGCTTGGCTTGGTGCACGAGTTTTGTGTTTTATCAGCTACTCGGTCCCCGCTGAGGCACGTGCGCCTCAACCGCTTCGACTCTGACTCAACGAATAGATTCCCGCCACACTGTAGAGACGGTTGCTCCCGTTCGTGATCATGTTGCTTGGGTTTTGTCGCGCCAACTGGGTGGTAAACGATGTGTTGGCGAGGACTTCAGCCAGCTTGGCAATGCTCAACTGCGTGGTGATGTCGCGCGCCACCAAGCCATCGCACGCCATGTACGCGTTGTTCATATTCCCTAAAAGCTGTATCTGCGCTTGCTTGGTGCTAACCTCACCACTGACCGCCATGACTTGGCTTCGGGTTTCAAACATCATGTTCCCCTTGGCATCCAAGCCTGCGAAGACCTGACTGCCCAACAATTCGTCAAACTGAATCAACTGCGTCACCCCCCAGGTGGCCGGTTGGCTGAGGTTCTTGATCACCGTCTTACCACTGGACTGCGCCTTGATCGCCAGTTGAACAGAGGCTTCCTGCTCCAATGTGATCTTGTGAACACCATCACCAATGACGCCTTGAACCGTGGCATCGCTTCCCTTGACGGTCAACTCTTCGTAGCCGCCGAGGGTCGCATTGAGCGAAGCCCCTTGGCCCACCACAATTCGGTCCGGGTTTTCAAGCAAGCTTGTGAGGCTGTCTTGATCCGAGACGGTGCGCGCCGATTTCAGGATCGTGTTGCTTCTGGCGCGCAGATTGATGCGCGCATAGCCCGTGCTGTACTGGGCTGTGGCCACCAAGAGACTCCCGGTGGTGTCGTCCGAATTCAGGCGTACATCATCCCCATCGCCCAATTGCACGAAGCGAATCCGCTGGTCTTGCAAAATGTTGGCTTGATCCTCGATGTCAAAGGTGTCACGACCATGGCTGCCGAGCAAGTAGCCAAAGCCGCTGATCGTCGCGCTGACGCCTTGTCTCGCCTCCAAGCCCGAGGGAACGTACTTTGCCGACCACTGGCCGCTGACTTGACGCAAGGCAGCGCTGTAGTCGAGGCGCAGGGTGTCATCGTTGACAAGGGCGCGCAACAGCGTGGTCGTCGACGCAGGTGTCGCCGCCTGCCGCCTCACCAAGCCTGAGTTGAAGTTTTGCTGCAGCGGATAGTAAGCCACGATACTAGACTCATCGCCCAGCGGCAATGCACCATTGCTCGCCGCTGCGATCTCCGTTGGCGTGATGGCACTGTTGTAGACCCGGGCATCGCGAACATAGCCCCCGAATCCTTGGAAGCCTAAGGGCGTGATCGTATCGGAAGGGGTTGTTTGAACCAAGTTGCCAATGGCCCCTCGACGCTGCACAGACTTCACCAAGGATGTGATGTCATTGATTCCTTGCGCCAAGTCGTATCCGGCAGGCTTGTCATCCGTGAGCCAATCCACGCGATTGCCGTTGACCCACAGGCGCAAATGGTCATCATCGTCGAGCGTCAGCGCGATCGTGTTCCAAACGCCCGCCTCCATGGCGTTCGCCGCCGTGATGGCCTCTGCGATGCGGTGATCGCCAATGTCGTAGGCGCGAAAGGCAATTCGCCCATCGCTGGTGCGGTACAAGACCAAACGGTTAGCCCCGTTCACCCCCGCAAAATCAAAGAGGACCGATGTCGAGGCTGTCGCCTCATCCAAATGAAACTTGGCAAACAGGGTCAAGTCGCCGCCAAACGTCATCGTCGGCGTTTGGATAGACTGCCCGTTTGAAGAGCTCAGTCGCAGGGCATTGACGCCGTATCGATCCGTGACAAAACTGGCCGGATTTTGCCCGGCGATGTCGCTCACCGTGATGGCCGTGAGCACCGCCGACGCAGGCGCATAGCGGGTGGTGTCCTGGCTTGCATCGACGCTCAGATTGAGAACGCCCCGATTTTGGATGGGCAATGCATCCTGGCCCGTTCTTGTCTGAAATCCGTTGGCAAGGTCATTGGCAACCTGCCCCAATGCGCCCACCTCGCCACTCTTGACCAAAGACAGCTGATCCAAGCCATACGCCGTGACGATGGACGCATCTTGCGCATTGAAGGCTGCCCCCTCGTATTGGGCCCGCACCTGCTCACCCGTTTGCGCTTGATCGCGTATCACCAAGCCTCTCACCCACCCATTGAGACTCGCCAGGCTAGGCGTATTGAGCCGTGCATAGCCCACCCGCAGATCACGTTGCTCGCGTGCAATGGCTTGCGAGACGTTGTTGCTCATGGTGTAGGTGTAAGAATCCTTGCTCGTGGAATCCCACATGACTTGCGCGTCATCAATGTAGAGCCGTGGAGCGGAATCGACGCCCTGGCTCAAGGTCACCAAGTGGAATTGCCCCGCTTTGAGCGCATCGGCTTGGGTGCGGGCATTGGCGACGATCGTTCCTTGTGAATCATAGACACACAGGATGACACGCCCTGCCGCATCCCGACTCAGGGTAAAGCGGGCTTTGGATTGACTCGCGGCCACGGCCGAGGCGCTCACGCTGTCCCACAACACTTGCGTGACCAATGGCGTCTCTTCGAGCTTGAACCAAGCCTGAACGCTGTAGTCGCCGCCCCAATCCAGACGCGCGACATCGAGGAACTGCGCTTGCCCGGAAACCGCGCGCAAGCGAAGCGCATAACTGCCATCGCCCCCGGCCTGCAGGCCCGGCGAGGCCGCACCGCCAGACGCGCCCAAGGTTGCCGCGCGATACAGCGCGCTGGACATCGCAGGCGTGTAAAAGAGGCTCACCTCATCACCCGCCTTGATGGAGCCACTCAACCTCACTTTGGCCTGGAATTTATCAATGGCCGCTGCCGCCTCTGCCGTGAGCAAAACGCCGTTCGTAAAGCCCGTGGCGCGACTCGAACTCAATGAACTCGGTCGATCCAGCGCAAACGCCAGCCGCAGTGACGGATCGTCATCTTGCACGGGAGAGCCGAGGAAATCGGCCAGAATCCGTGTCTCCTCACTCGCCGCGTCGTACAGACGAACATCTCTGACGTGCCCGTCGAAGAATGCCTGCGACTGCTGGTGATCGATACTCTCCGGGCTGGGATTGCCCACCCAGAGCGCGCGCTGTGTCAATTTCAAACCCGCACTCAGGTACAGATCGAGCTCGAGCGATCCCACTGCGCGCGCTTGCCGTTGACCCAGAGCTCAATTTGATTCTGATCATTGATCACGACATTGACAAACGCCCACTGATTCGCCTTCATCAGCGCATCTTGGCTCGTGGCCTCTGCGACCACAACGCCATCGACCTTCACCCCCACCTTGATGCGCCCCTGCGCGTCCATTTGCGCGGTCACACTGTTGTCGTCACCGCTTTGCTCCGTCAAATACAACAGCGTCGACGCCGTCAGCGCATTGTCGGCGGCGTTGCCCTTTGGCATAAACCACCCCTGCAAGGTCAGCGCGCCGCTGACATAGGCCGTGCCAAGCTTGACCGATTCGCTCAGGTTGGCATGCAATCGCAAGGCTTGATTTGAGTACGAGGCCACCTCAAAACTCGCACTGCTGACGACTTGATCTTGTCCGTTGACGCGCGTCATGACCGTTGCATCTTCAACATTGGCCTTCCTGCGCCCCACCAAAACCCGAATGTCCGAATTGAGCGGCAGGCCTTCGCTGCTGAGCAATTGGTTGAAGGTCAGGGTCAACTGATTGTCCGTCGCAGTGGCGTTGAAGAGCCCCAGGAACCCGGTCTCGTTGCGAGCCACCATATCGGTAAAGGTCGCGACGTCGTTACCCTCCTCGTCTTGCAGCGCATAGCGATCATCGCTCGCGTTGGGGTCTTTGTAGGTGACGGTGACTTTATCGCCCTGCGAAACCGCCTTCTCCAGCTCGATGCTGACTCCCCCACCTGAACGCTCGAGAGCGCGTCAAAGCGCGTTTGCCACATGAATTTGTAGCGATCGGTGTATTGCACCTCCGTCCAATTGATCATCAGTCCGGGTGTCCAGGTGCTCGGATGCGTCAGTATGAGACTCTCGGCATACTTCAGGTTGGTGCCCGCCACCGCATAGGCCGTCGTGCCAGCGGCGACTTCCACATGCAAATCCCTTCCCCCACGAACATTGACATAAAAGTCGTAGGTGTCAAAGCTGTAGCTGGAAGCCTGCTTATCATCAATTTTTTGGTTCAGGTTTTGGATATAAACATTTCCTTTGAGATCTTCCTCTGGGTTGGATTTGTCGTTCAAAACCCCAATCACACCGTAGGAAATCGACTCGTAGTAATCGAAGACACCGTCTCGGTCGTATGTGCCCAGCCGCAGCCTACCCGTGGTGATGTATGGCGGCACTTTCTCTGGGCGCGTGAGTTTGGCCCATTTCCCGTTCCCCATGTAGCTAACAGCTGGGATGCCGTCGATGCGCAGCAACTCCTCGTATTCGGCGTTGGTGATTTCTATCAGTGAGTAATAGTACTCAGGGTGACCCCAAAATGCCCCATAGCTTCCAGGCAGAAGGTTCTCGCTGTAGTTCAGGCCGTAGTTGGTGTCCGAACCATCTGCATCGACTCGATCGACAAAGAAGTCGGTGATCTTGAGAGCGTTGTCATAGGTGGAGTGATCGCGGCTAAACGCCGTTTCTCCAACATGGGTGTAATCGCTGTCCGCATCGCGGTAGCCAATTTGAACTCGGTATTTGTAGGCCATGATTCTGCTCTCTTAGAGAATGGGGGCTGTGTCACGCTTACAGAGATGGCGTGGATTCGTGAGGTGAGTGGTGCGCGAAGGCGATGGTGTTGGATGGACACCAACCAAGCTTGTGTGAGCAAGCAGTCGTGCTGACATTCGGGGAACGTACAGATGTGATTCCACGCCACAAGGGATCAGAAATCTGATCGTCGTGGGGTGCGGTAAGCCGGCTGAGTCCATCGACATGATGCGCGTCCCTTCTCATGGCTCCCACCCCCACGCTGGCGAAGCAGCGTAGGATCAGGCCATCTTTACACTTAGGACATTCATGTTATATTTTTTGCGCTAAAATACTGATAAATTATGCGTAATGACTGCAGTAGTTACCTATTTTTGCCAGTATTAAATTGATATAAGCTATAAAAATATCAATAAACCCGAATATTGAATGGGCTGCCGCGCCAAGATTCAGCCTATCGCGGGTGGGGGGTGGAATAGGGGGCAGCACCATCGTTTGGTAGACGGCACCTCTTCGCCTCAATGGGAAGGTATGGCGATCGAGTCGATCACTCCACCGTCACACTCTTCGCCAAATTCCGTGGTTTATCGACATCGGTGCCACGCGCGCAGGCGGTGTGGTAGGCGAGGAGTTGTAGGGGAATGACGTGCAGCAAGGGTGAGAGCACGCCATAGTGCTCGGGCATGCGAATGACTTGCACGCCGTCGCTCGCGCTGATGTGGCTGTCGGCATCAGCCAGGACATAGAGCACACCGCCACGGGCGCGCACCTCTTGCATATTGCTTTTGAGTTTTTCGAGCAGGGTGTCGTTGGGCGCGACCGTCACCACGGGCATGGCGCTGGTGACCAAGGCCAAGGGGCCATGTTTAAGTTCCCCTGCTGCGTAGGCCTCGGCATGGATATAGGTGATCTCTTTGAGTTTGAGCGCCCCTTCGAGGGCAATGGGGTAATGCGCGCCGCGCCCGAGGAATAAGGCGTTTTCTTTGTCGGCAAACTCCTCGGCCCAGGCAATGACCTGGGGTTCGAGCGCCAGCACCGATTGCATGGCCGCCGGTAAGTGGCGCATGGCCCGCAAGTGCTGGGCCTCCTGCGCTGCGCTTAAGCGCCCGCGTAGTTTCATCAGCACCAGCGTAAGCAAGAAAAGGCCGGCGAGTTGGGTGGTGAAGGCTTTGGTGGAGGCCACCCCCACTTCCACTCCGGCGCGGGTGACATAGGCCAATTCGCATTCGCGCACCATGGCACTGGTCGCCACGTTGCAAATGGTCAGGCTATGGGGCATGCCTAGACTTTGCGCATGACGCAAGGCCGCGAGCGTATCGGCGGTTTCTCCCGACTGGGTGATGGTGACGACCAAGGTGTCGGGATGCGGCACGGAATCGCGATAGCGGTATTCGCTGGCGATCTCCACTTGGCAAGGCACTTGGGCCAAGGCCTCGAGCCAATACTTGGCCACGCTGCCGCTGTAATAGCTGGTTCCACAGGCCAGAATGAGCACGCGGTCGATTTTCGCCAAGGTGGTTTGTGCGGCGGGCCCAAAGATGTCGGGGGTGATGGCCTCAATGCCTTCGAGTGTGTCGGCCACTGCACCAGGTTGCTCAAAGATTTCTTTTTGCATGTAGTGGCTGTAGGGACCGAGCTCGGCCGCACCACTGTGTGCTTGCACGGTGCGCACGGCGCGCGATGCCGGCTGACCCTGGCGGTCATACACCGCATAGCCTTCGGGCCGCAGGTCGGCCACATCGCCCTCTTCGAGGTAGACGATCTGGTCGGTCACGCCCGCGAGCGCCATGGCGTCGCTGGCGAGGAAGTGTTCGCCCTGGCCCA
>JACCDW011970896.1_pt1 | contig 26929 bp, 26 predicted proteins | sample 7449781 | NCBI WGS metagenome assembly JACCDW01 (sample SAMN15323449, study PRJNA562643) | freshwater metagenome | isolation source: river surface water | place: USA:Blue River Watershed | collected 2017-08-18
GAGGGGGTGGATTTCGAGGAGGTGGGGGTGGATTTGGCGGCGGAGGCTCATCGGGCCGGTGGTGAATGGCTGTGTGCCTCGGAAATTTTTGTTCCGATCACCGTCAAGAGCTGGCTGATCTCACTGCCTAACTCCAAACCTGTGAATGCAATGACCAAAGCGATCACAACGGTGATGAACCCATATTCTGCTTTTTGCTTCATGGAGCTGAAATCCTTTCCCGCCGTTCGCCAGGCCACAATGCTCGGGGAATATACATTTTGTATGGGGCTTGAGATATACCCGTAACCGGGTAGTGCTGAAATCCCTCCATGGAAGGACATCCACCATCCATCGCCCCTGAGCTGCGAGGTTTGAGCAGCCTGGAAGCGCAACAGTGCCTGCGGGATGAAGGTTTCAATGAGATTGAACAGGGCCGACGACGCTCGTTGCCGGTGCGAATCATCGCCCTATTCCGCGAGCCCATGTTCGTCTTGCTCGTGCTGGCTGCCCTGATCTATCTGGTGTTAGGAGACTTGGCAGAGGGAATCACATTGGCTGTGTTCGTGTTGGCCGTCCTGGTTCTGACCTTGTATCAAGAGGGCAAGTCCGAATCTTCGATTGAAGCCTTGCGGCAATTGATTCAACCCATCGCTACCGTGGTGCGAGATGGGCAACGTATCCAAATCGCGTCCCGCGAGATCGTCATAGGCGATCTTTTGTGTCTGTCCGAAGGAGATCGTGTGGCTGCCGATGGCAGCATCATTCAATCAGACAACCTCCAGGTCGACGAATCCTTGCTGACGGGGGAATCGGTTCCAGTCAGCAAAGAGCCGGAAGGCAGCAAAGTCTTTGGAGGAACGCACATCGTCGGTGGGCAAGCATGGGTTCGTGTGACTGCGACTGGGCGACATACACAAATCGGGCAAATCGGCAGTTCGCTGGATCAGGTGGAGACCGCGCGAACGCCCTTGCAACAGCAAACCGATCGGTTGGTGCGCGTCATTGCCAGCGTGGCCTTGGTGCTCTGTTCAATGCTGGTGCTGTTTCTGGGCTGGCGTACCGGGGATTGGTTGCCTGCCTTGTTGTCTGGCATCGCCTTGGCCATGGGCATCTTGCCGGAGGAGTATCCGGTGGTGTTGGCGATCTTCCCGGCCCTGGGAGCGCACCGGCTCGCCAGACAAGGCGTGTTGACGCGTCGGCTGAATGCGATTGAAACCTTGGGAGCAACCACGGTCTTGTGCACCGACAAAACCGGCACCTTGACCGAAAACAGGATGCGGGTGGCTGTTTTGGTGACGGGCGATCCTGAACGGCCCGATGAGTGGGAAACACAGACGTTCAGCACTGGTGGCGCGCAGGCCCTGCCAGAGGTCTTTCATCGTTTGGCCGAACATGCCATTTTGGCCAGTGCGCCGCAGCCTTTCGACCCCATGGAGATGGCCTTCCATCAGCTCGGACGTGAGCAATTGAAGGGGACAGAACATCTGCACGCTGACTGGGCTTTGGTGAAGACCTATGGACTTAGCCCTGAGTTGCGCGCCATGTCGCATGTCTGGCAAGGGCCTGCGGTGATGGATCAAGCAGGGCAGGCCGTCCAAAAGGAGCAGCGTGTGATCTCTGCCAAAGGTGCGCCGGAGGCCGTGATGAGCCTGTGTCATCTGAGCGCTCATGAGCAGACCCAATGGGCTCAGGCGGTTGAAAAAATGGCCGCACAAGGCTTGCGTGTCTTGGCTGTCGCACAAGGGCATCACGAAGGCGGTGAGCTGCCAGAAACCGAGCATGAATTTGATTTTGAATGGTTGGGTCTGATCGGGCTGCGTGACCCATTGCGAGCCGAAATCCCGCAATCCATGGCGGCCTGTCAGTCGGCGGGGATTCGCGTCATCATGATCACGGGCGATTACCCCTTGACGGCCAGCGTCATGGCAGACCAGGCCGGCATGCCGCCTGGGACGGTGTTGTCCGGCGATACCTTGAACAACTTGTCCGAGGCAGAACTGCAGGCAGTCTTAAAGACGACCCGAGTATGTGCACGCATTTCGCCGCACCAAAAACTGCGCATCGTGCAGGCATTGAAAGCCAATGGAGAAATCGTCACCATGACGGGTGATGGGGTGAACGATGCTCCGGCTTTGCGTGCCGCACACGTGGGTATTGCCATGGGGCAACGGGGAACGGATGTGGCTCGTGAGGCGGCCGATCTGGTGCTGGCCGATGACAATTTTGCCTCCATCGTTCAAGGGATTCGGACCGGACGTCGGATTTTTGGAAATTTGCAAAAGTCCATGACCTATATTTTTGCCATTCATATTCCGATTGCGGGGGTGGCGATGTTGCCCATGCTGTTTGCGCTTCCCCCCGTGCTGCTGCCCTTGCATATTGCGCTGCTGGAACTGGTGGTGGATCCCGCCTGTTCGCTGGCCTTTGAAAACGAACCCGCCGATCCACGGGTCATGGAGCAAGTCCCACGCGACACGCGCGCGCCTTTGTTCGGATGGCAGGAGATCGTGAAGGCTTCTTGCCAGGGCTTGATGGTCTTGGGCTGCTTGTGGTTGAGTTATCTTGGGTCAGCGCATGTGGGCCACCCGCTCGATCCTCAAGATGCGACCCGTTCGATGGTCTTGGTCACACTGGTGGTGTCCAACGCGGTGTTGATTGCCATGAATCGATCGTCCATGGCAGGACGATGGCGGTTGACGGGCGGAAACAATCCGACCGCCTGGTGGGTGACCGCAGCAGCGATCGGAATGATTTTGCTTTGCCTGTATGTGCCCCTGGCCGCTGAGGTGTTGCAACTGGCGGCCTTGGATGTCCAACAACTGCTGGTCGCTGTTGCCTGCGGCTTGATCAGCATGCCTCTGATTCTGCTGCTTTTTTACCTGCAAAACCAGCCGTTGATCAAGGACCGTTGAATCACATCAAACCCGGGAATGAGCCGCCGTCGAGTTGCAGGTTTTGCCCTGAAATGAAGCCGGCCTGAGCGCTGCACAAAAAGGCGCAGGCATCGGCCAATTCCTCGGGGGTTCCAAAGCGTTTGGCGGCGATCGAATTGGCGAACCGCTGACGCGCTTCCTCGTAACTGATGTTGTTGATCTTGGCTTGCCGCTCTGCCAGGAAGGCCTGCCTGGGCGTATCGACCCGCTCAGGGAGTATGTTGTTGATGGTGACGTTGTCCGCAGCTGCATCGAAGGAAACCGATTTGCAAAAGGCGGTGAGACCTGTGCGTGCCGATGTGGACAGCGCCATGTGCGGGCGTGGACTTTTCACCATGGCGGAGGTGATGTTGACGATGCGTCCAAACTTTCGTTCACGCATACCCGGTAAAAAACCTCGGATCAACAAGATGGGCGCCAGCATGTTCGACTCGAGGGCACTGATCCAGGCATCGTGATCCCAATCGGACAATTTGCCCGGCGGGGGACCGGCATTGTTGTTGACCAGGATGTCCAGGTTCTGACAAGTCTCGAACAAGGTGTTGCGCCCTGCCTCGGTGGTGATGTCAGCCACCACCGTGGAGACACGCGCCCCCGTTTTCGCTTCGATCTGCGCACGCGCCTGTTCCAGACGTTCGCTGTCTCGACCATTGATGAACACGCGCGCACCTTCGCGCGCCAGTGCCGTGGCACAAGCCAGCCCCAGACCTTGCGACGAGGCGCAGACCAGTGCCAAACGATTTTTGATGCCTAAATCCATGGGGGAACCTTTGGGGATGGACGATGGAAGAGAAGTGAAGAAGATCGGTGCGAATAAGTGTCAGTCTTTCGGCGGACGAGTGCCGCTGGCGCCGGGGAGCAATTCGGTGCCGGACTGTTGCTCGACCCAGCGCACCAATTCACTCACGCTGGCACCCGCGCCGGCCGAGTGATCTGCCATGCGCCACAACTGCTGGCCCAGCCCCCACAAGGGCACCGGTGTATCGGTCTCGCGCGCCAGTTCGACAGCAATGCCCATGTCTTTCAGCATGAGCTCCAGCTTGAAGGGGTCGTCAAAAGCACGATTGAAAACACGCTGGTGGAAATGGGTTTGAGAAATCCAGGAGCCACCGGTGGATTCGTTCAACACATCCACCATCACCTTGGGGTCAAGGCCATAGCGCTTGCCGGCCACCAACCCTTCGGCCGTGTTGGCCAAGGTCACGGCGGTGATGCAGTTGTTGATGCACTTCATCGCGTGTCCACAGCCCAGTCCACCGAGATGGAACACGGCGCGCCCCATGCGGTCCAGCAGAGGGCGAATACGCTCGACATCGGCCACCTGTCCGCCCACCATGAACACCAGCTGGGCGTCTATGGCGCCCCATTGGGCGCCCGACACGGGGGCATCCACCATCGCCACGCCACGTTCGGCCAGTCGCGCCGCGGTTTGCTGGGTCAGCCAGGGCTCGCAGGAGGACGTGTCGAGCAACAGGCTGCCCTTCGACAAACCGTGAATCAGTCCCTCTTCACCCAAGGCCACCGACTGAACCACCTGCCCGTTGGGCAGCATGGTGATGACCACGTCGCTGCGCGCGCCCACTTCCCGCGGGGTGCGAACCGCGGTGTGGGGGGTGCCCAGAGTGCTGGCCAGCGACTCGGCTCGTCCAGGCTCGGCATCCAGCAAGGTGAGATGATGCCCCGCCTTGGCGAGGTGGGTGGCCATGGGGGGTCCCATGACACCCAGACCAATAAAACCGATGTTGAGTGAGCTCATGGTCATTCCTTGTGTTCAGTGGGGGTGGCGGGAGGCTTGTTGGAGCCCTTGGATCTCTTCATCCGTATAGCCCAGTTCGCGCAAGATCTCCTGGCTGTGTTGCCCGTGCAAAGGGGGTGCTCGGCGCAAGGCGGTGCGTTCGCCATCAAAACGCAGTGGTTGCGCGATGCCTTGCAGCCGACCCAACTGCGGGTGGTCGTAGTCGAATTTCATTCCGCTTTCCCGCGTGTGCGGGTGATCCGACAACTCGCCCAGGGTGTGCAGTGGCGAGCTGGGAATGCCCGCCGCGTCAAGGGCGGGCAGCCACTCATCCCGCGTGCGCAAGGCCATCTTCGCCGCAACCAAGGCAACGGTCTCGGCACGGTGTCGGACTCGATCGGCATTTGTACGGAATCGGTCATCGTCCACCACGTCCATCAGGTCGGCCAATTGGCAGAACTTTCGCCACAGGGTGTCATTGGCCACGCCCAGGATGAGGGGTTTGTCGGCGGTGTTGAATACCTGGTAGGGACACAGCGACTCATGGCCTGAGCCCGGTTTTTCGGGTTCGGTACCGCGCTCCCAATAACTTTGCAAAAAATAACCGAGGAAACCGGTGGCTGAGTCGAACAAGGAAGCTTCCACGGTACAGCCCTGGCCCGTTTTCTCGCGCTGGTACAAAGCGGCCAGAATGCCGCTCATGGCATGCAAGCCCGTGGCCTGATCGACGGGTGAGAAGGGACTGCGCACCGAAGGGCCGCCGGGCTCGCCGGTGATGGCCAACATGCCTGTGAACGACTGCAAAATGACGTCATACCCCTTGCCGTCTTTCATGGGCCCCACGCTGCCAAAGCCGGATATTTCGCAACAAATCAAACGCGGGTTCAGTTGTCTCAGCGCAGCGGCATGGACGCCGAGTTTTTCAGCCACGCCCGGACCAAAGCTGGTGATCACCACATCGGCCCGTTGCACCAGGCGTTGGATCACCTCACGGCCAGCGGTCGATTGCAAATCGACCGTGAGGCTGCGCTTGTTGCGGTTAGCACTCAGAAAGACGGAGCCGACTCGTTCGTTGGCGGCTTCACGAAAGGGGGGCCAACCTCGCGTCTCGTCGCCGGCACCCGAGGTTTCGATCTTGATGACCTCGGCCCCCATATCGCCTAGGTACTGGGCGCACAAAGGACCTGCCAACACCTTGGACAGGTCGAGGACGCGGACATCCTTCAGGGGTAGGGGGGGCATGCGGTGTCGTCTCCAGGTTGGCGGGGGTTGTAGCCCCCTGTCTCTGGTTGCCGAGTATAAGGAGCTCTTTGCGCACGCAGTGCTGGCCGGGTCGGTAGAGCAGGGCAGCCCTGGGCGGGAGAGTCACCTAGGAAAACCCCAAAGAAGGATTGTCGTTTTACACTTGCCAGACAATGCATCCGCCTTACTTCTCAGGAGACACCCCATGCCCCATATCAAGACCGATGACGGCGTCCAGCTCTACTACGAATCCGTCGGGGAGGGCACCCCCATTGTGTTCGTGCATGAATATGCCGGAGACCACCGCAGCTGGGAGCCCCAGATGCGTTATTTCTCTCGCAACTTCCGCTGTATTGCCTACAACGCACGTGGTTACACACCGTCCGATGTGCCAGACCAGGTGGATGCTTATTCGCAGCATCGCGTCAGCGAAGACATTCGCTGCGTGTTGGATGGCTTGAACATCGACCGCGCTCACGTGGTGGGCTTGTCGATGGGGGCTTTCGCCACCTTGCACTTTGGCATGCGTTACGGCACAGACCCCGCCAACAGCCGCGCCTTGTCGCTCACCCTGGCGGGTTGTGGAACAGGTGCCCATCCCAGTGTCCACGAAACTTTCAAGAAGGACTCGGCGGACCTGGCCGATCGCATCCAGGCCCAGGGCATGGCCGAGGTCGCCAAAAGCTATAGCCAGGCCGAGACCCGTCTGGCCTTCAAGCGCAAAGATCCGCGTGGTTACGAAGAGTTTGTGCGTCAGTTTTCAGAACACTCCACACCGGGCTCATCTCTGACGGCTCGCGGTTATCAGGGGCGACGTCCGAGCCTTTACACCCTGACCGACCAGATCGCCCGCGTGGCCGTCCCGACGTTGATCCTCTCGGGGGATGAGGATGAGCCTTGCCTGGAGCCCTCTCTCATGCTCAAGCGCACCATTCCAGGCGCAGCGCTGGGCATCTTTCCCGGCAGCGGGCACGGGATCAACCTGGAAGAGCCGGCCTTGTTCAATCAGATGTTGTCTGATTTTCTCTTCCGTGTGACGGTGCGCTGAAAGGGCCATCCCGTGAGAGCTCCGAGGCACATCAACAGGGCCTTTGGGGCCTGGTTGTGGCTCAGCTTGAGCGTGGGGGTCGTGCAGGCTCAGACCTTTCGTCTTCAGTGCGATCTGGAGGGGACCATTCCGGTGCTGGAGGATCAAAAGATCAAGCCGGCCCGGGTGACGGTCGAAATGCAGTCCATCGGGAAAAATATTTTCCTCAAGCTGGTGGGGCCTCGCTACTACGACATGAAGGTCAGCAGCCTGACGACGGAAGCGTTCACGGGCAAGAACCTGACCACCGCAGCCGCGATCGGTGCCCGGGCTCGCCAAAACGAGACGGGTCGAGAGACTGAAATCCGGATCGATCGCGAGTCGATTCAACTGACCGGTTACAGTGACATCGACTATCGCGGTAAAGTGTTGCGAATGAACCTGGAGGGTCGGTGCACAATGCCCTGACCGATGCCTTGACACTGACCATCGATTTCAGACCCATCGCATGAAGAGGCTTGAAGCACCTTACCTGTTGTTTGCCGTGATCTTTGGCTTCATGGCCCTGATCGCCCCCGACCTGAGGGAAGAGCATCGGCTGACTTTCGAAGGTCGCGTCTCCATGTTCCTGTTTCAGGTCGCCATGGAATTTCTGTGTGCGTTGGCGACGGCCAAGCATTTGCATGACAAATGGGTGAAAAAGGATATTGAAGAGCGCAGTGCTCGCCTGCGCATGCCGCATCCCGTGGTGGATGACGTTCCTGAGCCCGCAGAGTCAAGCGTCAGTGCAAGCGATGTGGCGGTTGATGGGCCATTACCTGCTTCCTCTCCTGTACCTCCTGCCGACGATAGTCATCGAAGTCGCTGAACGTCCACAGCCCATCAATTGGGCCCGTCGCGCCGCATGCGTGTTTCAATGTCCCGCAGCCGTGCATAAAAGGCACGACCCAGACGGCCCAGGGGACGAGTGGAGAGGTCTTCGAGCACATCGACTCGATGACGCTTGCCCTCGCGCTCGCCACGATAAACTTTCTCCTGGATGTGAACGTGAATCACTTTGCCCATGACCCAGTGATTGGCGCCCAGGTCCAGAATGTCCAGCAACTCACACTCGAAGGCAACCGGTGTCACCGCCACGCGGGGAGGTTTGACCAAGCTTGATGGGACTTGGGCGATCCCCGCGAAATCAAACTCACTTTCGCCATGAGGAAGATCGGCGGCAGAAGCGACCATTTCATCCATCAACACCTCTGGCGACAGATTGACAACGAATTGCCGGTTGTCTCGGATGTTGATCAGGGTGTCTTTTTCTCGCCGTGTGCCGTCCTGATGGTTGTCGCCGCGCGGGCCGCATGAGAACCCCAGCACCGGGGGCGACGGCGAACATACGTTGAAGAAACTGTAAGGGGCGATGTTGGCCACACCCTCTCGGTTGATGGTCGACACCCAGGCAATCGGACGCGGAATGATGCTGTCGCGCAGCAAAAAGTACATCTCGCTGGCGTTGAAGTCGCTGACATCGAGAGAAACGGTAGGCGGTGTTGGAGTGGTCATAAATCAATTGGAGTGGGTTTTATTCGGGTTGGATGTTGGCACGCTTGGCGACAGCTCCCCAGCGTGTGATGTCTTGCTGGATGGTTCGCGCAAATTCTTCTGCCGTGCTGCCCACCGGTTCCACACCAATGGCTGCAAAACGCTCTCGCACTTCCGCTTTGGCCACCATTCGGATCAGCACTTCTTGAAGCTTCTGAACAATCGGAGCGGGCGTTCCCGCAGGTGCCACCACGCCGACCAGTGTGGCCACTTCACTGTTGGGCAGGCCCGCTTCAGCGACGGTGGGCACGTCGGGGAAAGTCACCGATCTGCGCATGTCGGTATAGGCCAGGGCTTTGAGCTTGCCGGATTTGATCAGCCCAGCCACCGGGGGGACATCTGCGATGGCCATGGTGACTTGGCCGGAGACCAGCGCCACAGTGGATTCACCACTGCTTTTGTAGGGGACCTGAAGAAATTGGGTGCCTGAATTTTGTTTGAACAGCTCTGTGGCCAGCAGGAAAAGAGGGCCGCTGGACGCATAGGTGATGTCGTTGGGACGGGCCTTGGCGTAATCGATGAGCTCTTTCAGCGAGTTCACGGGCAAGGAGGCGTTGACGGTCACCAGCAAGGGCAGTCGGCCCAGGATGGAGACAGGTGCGAAGTGCTTGGTGGGGTCGTAGGGAATGGACTTGCGCAACACCACATTCATGACCAAGGGGCCTGAAGGCGCCATCAGCAAGGTGTAACCGTCAGGGGCAGCTTTGGCCACCGCCTCGGTGCCAGGAATGCCTGCTGCTCCCGGACGGTTGTCCACAATCACGGGTTGACCCAGCGCATCACCCAATTCTTTGGCTGCCATGCGCGCTAACACGTCGGTCCCGCCACCAGGCGCATAGGGCACCACCAGACGGATAGTTTTGTTAGGGTAATTTCGCACGGCATCGTCTTGCGCCCCAGCGAGGAGACCATGCAGGCTCAGCCAAGCCACGAACCAGAATTTCAAGAGAGAGGAATTGGGCATGAAGGCACCTTGAGGAGTGGGGGACGAGTCTTGGGTGGTCAAGTTCAATGGTCTGCATGACCCGGCTGACTGGGCAAGCTGACCGAGAGTTGTCGTTTGCGCCAATGCTTGGTGGGCTTGCCTTGCCGGATGCACTCCAGCTCGCGCCAGAAAATGCGTCTCAGGGTCATCACGCCCAGGTCCGAACTGGCGAGCAATTCGCCTTCACGGTCTGCGATCACGCCCTGACCCCGTTGGGCCAGGTAGTCTTGCGCCGAGATCAAGCCCATGACGTCCTCGGCCGGAGGCCCCTTTCGATGCAGAAACAGGTCCTTGTAATGATCATCGGCGTTGTAACGTCCACCGTAACGATCAAAGTAGGTCTGCAAGCGTTCCTGTTCCTCAGGGGTGCGTGGTCGCGTGGCATACAAGGTGAAGCGGGTACTGTGGCAATCATCCGCCGGCACCATCCAGATGATGAAGTCAATCCAGGCATCGTCAGGCCCCAAGCCAGGGACCACAACATGGTTGTTGTTCGGAAAGGTCCAGTTGCTTTTGCGAATGTTCTGTGCAGAACGGCGCGCGGTCTGTTCGATACCCGCCTCCGTTTCTTCGTAAGACAAGGCCGGTATGGCATTGGTCACCGCTTGTGCAAAGGCATCGACCCGCAGGGCACGGTGGACGAAACTCACATGCACCGGGTCGAGTGAGTTTTCGATTTGTTGAAACCAGTTGATTTCCCAGGTCTCTTGCGTGGCAAAAACCAGGGTGTCGGGATGCTCCAGGCAATCTTTTCGCGGCAAATCGAAATCAGGCGCTGGAGCCGGCCCGATGTAGGCGAACACCATGCCGGCATACTCATGCACGGCATAACCGGGAATGTGGCTTCTGTCGGGAACACCATGTTCGTCGTTTTCTGCAGGTCGCTCGACGCAACGTCCTTGACCGTCAAACCGCCAGCCGTGGTACATGCAGCGGATGCTGTCGCCCTCCACCCAACCTGTGTGCAAGGTGGTGAGCCGATGCCGGCAACGCGGACCAACCAAATAGGCTTGCCCACTGTGACCGCGGAACAAGGTGAAGTCTTCAGACAACAAACGGATGGGTCGGCTGTCGCCTGGCTTGAGATCGACCGACAGTGCGATGGGATGCCAAAAACGTCGCAGCAGTTGTCCCATGTCCGAATCCGTCCCTGTCGGCGTGAGGGAGGCGAGGAGTTGGCTTCGAGACGCAGTGGCTGTGGTGTTCATGGCTTACCGGGCGGGGGATCGATGCGTGGGTCATGCGTTCGACACAACAAATCGAAGACGCTGCGAAAAGGGCCTGGGGAGACGCGTTCCCAAGGCCCGGGTTCTTTGATGGATTCCAGCGCAGAGCCACTTTGTGATTGGCCTGCATAGGCATGCAGTTGGTTGAAGCGCAGCCGGTACTTGGGGCATTCCACCTCCATCAGCATGCTGATCGATTGCGCCCCATAGACCGTGGGCATGGGGTAGTTTTGCAAAACCCAGATGCGCTTGTAGGGCCCGGCGGTGCTGATGGTGTTGCGGTCCACCAGCAAGGTGACACCGTCTTGTATGGCCATGAATTTCCAGTCGCAGTGGGCATACAAGGGCAAAAGTCCGAAGACGCCCAGAATCAACCAAATCCAGTTGGGCTTGTTGACTCGGGCTGTCGACCATGGCTTCTCGCCTTGCATTCCAGTCGCTCCTGCAGAAAAACGCCAGCCTGTCTGAACCAGGCTGAATCAGGCCCATCGTATGAGCTTCCTAGAGCCAAGCCAGTCATCTAGGTGATGGACTTGTTTCGGGTTTACCCGTAAAACCCCATACCCATGACCACCGCTGTCGGCTATGCTGACCGGTAACGATCATGACAGAAAAAAGCATCTGGAGACTGCATGAAAATCAATCGACTTGAAGTCTATGCCCTGCGGGCGCCGGCGACCGAGCGGCCGCACTGGACCAGCCATTTCATTGTGCCCACGGCGAATGAAATTCTGGTTCGGCTGTACACCGATGAGGGCATTGAAGGCTTTGGCTTGGCCACGAGTTACACCCCCATCGACTTTGCCATCAAGGCCTGGAAGGGGGGGGTGGCCGAGCAGATTCTGGGTGAGGACGCGCTGGCGCCGGAACGGCTCTATCAAAAGCTGTTTGGTCTGACCACCAGCAAAGTGGCCAACGAGCGTGGCTGGTCCCGTGAGGCCCTGATTCGTATCTCTGCCGCAGTGGATATTGCTTGCTGGGACATCGTGGGCAAGGCTGCCGGGCTGCCCCTGTATCGGCTCTTCGGTGGTTATCGCGATGAGGTACCGGCTTATGTGACCTGCGGGTATTACCGCGAAGGCAAGGACCTGGCCGAGCTTCGCGATGAGATGCACATGTTGCTGGACCAGGGACATACCGGGTTCAAGACCAAGGCTGGCGGCTTGCCCGTGCCCGAGGACATCGAGCGCATGGCGGTGATGCGAGAGATCATTGGACCAGATCGCGATTTCATGGTCGATCCCAACCGGGCCTGGGACCTGCCCACGGCCATCGACGCTGCGCGTCGTCTGGAAGAGCTCAACCCTCGTTGGCTTGAAGAGCCGATTCGCTGGGAGGACGACCGCCGTGGGCTCAAGCTGCTGGCACAGAAAACCCGCATTCCTTTGTCGGGCGGTGAAAGTGAAATGACGAGCTACGGCTGTCGAGCCATGCTGGAGGAGCAGGCCATTCAGATTCTGCAGTTTGATTGCACCATGATGGGCGGTTTCACCGAGGGCAGAAAACTCACCGGTTTGTGTGAACTCAACCATGTGCAGGTGGCGCCCCACCACGATTGCTTTATTCATGCCCACATCGTGGCATCAAGTCCGGCCGGTTGCATTGTGGAGGCATTCACCGACCCCGAGCGGGACCCTTTGCAGGCCGAGTTGTACGAGAATCCCCCGCAGATACGCAATGGAATTCTCACCCTCAATCAAGAGCCGGGATTGGGTCTGACCCTGTCATCCGCAGCCCTGGCTAAATACGGCCAACGAATCATCTAAGACCTCAGGAGCAAATGACATGAACACATGGACCCGTCGTACCCTGGTGAGCCTGGGGCTGTCCCTGGTGGCCTCTGCTGCGCTGGCACAAGGCGCTGCCACCTACCCCAACCGCCCGATCAAAATCGTGGTGCCCTTTGCCCCCGGAGGAACCACCGACATGCTGGCCCGCCTGGTGGGGCAGCGCCTCACCCAGTCTTGGGGGCAACCGGTGGTCATTGAGAACAAGCCGGGTGCCGGGGCCACACTGGGTGCAGATATCGTTGCCAAGTCTGCGGGGGATGGTTACACACTCTTGATGGGCGCAGCGCATCACACCATTGCGCAAAAGGTTTACAGCAAAGTTCCTTATCAATTCGATCGCGACTTCGCGCCCATCACCGTTGTGGCCATGGTGCCCAACATGGTGGTGGTCAATGCCGATGTGCCAGCGCGCAACATTGCCGAATTTGTGGCCCTGGCCAAATCACAACCGGGCAAGCTGAATTACGGCTCCGCGGGTTCTGGCACGGCCCATCACCTCATCGGTGAAATGTTCAACCTCAAGGCCGGCGTGAAACTGGTGCATGTGCCTTACAAAGGGAGTGCGCCCGCTGTCGCGGACTTGCTCAGCGGTCAGGTGCAGTTGATGTTCGACACAGTGACCTCCGGTCTGCCCCAGGTCAAGGCGGGGAAATTGCGAGCACTGGCGGTGACCACCGGTAAGCGTTCGTCAGCCATGCCGGATGTGCCCACGCTGTCCGAAACAGTGTTGCCTGGCTTTGATGTCGGGACCTGGTTTGGTTTGCTGGCCCCTGCGTCCACGCCGCCCGCGATCGTGAGCAAACTGAACGCGGAAATCGTTCGCATCATTCAGCAACCCGATGTGCGCAAGCAAATGCTGGAAGCGGGCTCAGAGCCCATTGGCAACACCAGCGAACAGATGGCAGCCCAAATTCGCGCCGAGCTGGATGCCTTCGAATCGGTGGTCAAGCAAATCAAACTGGTGGTGGATTGAACCGCTGCTGCTATCGCTGTCTGATATTGAACTGCACTTGACGCAACACAGGAGACAACTGCGTGAGCAAAAAAAAGGTGACTCGATTCAACCTGTGGCTGAATCCAGTGTTTGACGAGATGATGAAGCGCGAGACCGATGTTGAACTCTCCATCGCCGATGTCCAGGGCCCCTTCGATGTGGCCAGTCAGCTCTTGGCGCAAGCGCACGTGTACCAGATCTCAGCGGCCATCAATGAATTGCCAGCCCCCTGGCGAGTCACCGATGACTTGCTCAAGGCCTGTCCCCAGTTGCTTTGCGTGTCCTCGGGGGGCGCGGGCTACGACACCGTGGATGTCGATGCCTGCACCCGTGCCGGTGTGCTGGTATTGAACCAGGCCGGTGGCAATGCCCGATCGGTGGCGGAGTTGACCTTGGCCTTGATGCTGGATGTCTCGCGCCAGGTCTCCCGTTCCGACCGGCTGTTGCGTACCGAGCGAGGCTTCTCCCGCGAATCTTTGATGGGGCATGAGATCAGTGAAAAAACCTTGGGCATCGTCGGCCTGGGTGAAGTGGGTCGCCGAACCGCAGCCTTGGCCCGTGCCTTTGACATGGTGGTGCTGGCTTGCGATCCGCTGTTGAGCGCTGAAGAAATTCGCGCGCGTGGCGCAGAACCTGTCTCGCTCGACGCCTTGGTGGTCCGATCCGACTTTGTCAGCTTGCATTGTCCGCACGACAAAACCACGCACAACATGTTCGATGCGGGCCGCTTTGCCGCCATGAAAACGGGGGCGATTTTCATCAGCACCGCGCGCGGTGGCATTCATGATGAAGCTGCCCTGGAGGCCGCGTTGCGCAGTGGGCATCTGGCGGGCGCAGGTCTTGACGTCTGGAAGGTTGAGCCGCCCCCGCTGGATCATCCCTTGCTGCATTTGGACAACGTGGTGTCCACCTTTCACACAGCAGGTGTGACCCATGAAGCCAGACACCAGGTCGCTCGCATGGCGGCCGAGCAAATCATTGGCTTGTTCCGTGGTCAGCGTCCTCCGCGCCTGATCAACCCTGCGGCCTGGCCGCTTTATCTTGAGCGCTCCAAGCGAATTCTGGCTTGAGCCCCTTGTTCTTGAACGTACTTTTTTCTTCCACCCCACTTCAGTGAGATTGTCATGACCACCACTGCACCCACCCCTGCCGCTTGGCAGGAGGCCATTTATCAAGTCCTCAAACGAGGCAACGTGCGTCAGGTCGGCTATGTGCCCGATGCTGGACACGCCCATGTGATCCGTCGCGTGCATGCCGACCCTGACATGCGGGCCGTCGTGTTGACCACCGAGGAAGAAGGCGTGGCGCTGGCAACTGGCGCCTGGTTGGGCGGCGATCGTGCCGTGTTGCTGATGCAAAGCTCGGGTGTGGGCAACTGCATCAACATGATGTCTTTGCTGCAGAGTTGCCGCATCCCATTTTTGACGCTGGTCACGATGCGCGGTGAATATGCAGAATTCAATCCCTGGCAAACGCCGATGAGCAAGGCCACCCAAGGTTCCATGGAGCTCATGGGCATCCGCGTGCAACGAGCCAGTCGTGCCGATGAAGTAGAAGATATTGTGGGCGCTGCCCTGGACTCCGCATTCGTCGCTGGTGAACAAATGGCCGTTCTGCTGTCTCAAAGCCTGATCGGCCGCAAGCAGTGGGTTCGCAACTGATAAGGAGCATGAGCATGACGACAACTTCTTTTGCATCTGCCACGCTCGATCGACGCGAAGTCGTGGCCCACTTGATCCAGCGTGCTCCCCAATGCCTGGTGGTGGCGGGGCTGGGTTCTTCCACCTATGATTTGTTCGCGGCAGGCGATCGTGATCGCAATTTTTATCTCTGGGGTGCCATGGGCGGCGCGGCCATGATCGGTCTGGGCCTGGCCTTGGCGCAGCCCAAAGAGTCGGTGGTGGTCCTGACTGGCGATGGCGAGCAGTTGATGGGCATGGGGGCCTTGGCCACCATCGGTGCCCAGCAACCGCCCAACCTGACCCTGGTGGTGCTGGATAACGGCCACTTCGGCGAGACCGGCATGCAGCAAAGCCACACTCATCTCAGCACCGACCTGACGGCGGTGGCCCAGGCGTGCAGCATGCGCGAGGCTTTCCGGGTGAACGACATGTCGGGGCTTGACCGAGTGGTCACCGCCATCCATGCACGCAGCGGGCCCACGTTTGCACAGGTTTTGGTGAAGGCCGATGATTTGCCGCGTGCCTTGCCTTCGCGCGACGGCGTTTACATCAAGAACCGGGTTCGTCAGTCGCTGGGTTTGGCGCCGATGTGAGTGTGTTAACGACCGCTCATGAGAAGCGGTCGTCGCAGCCTTGGCGGCCACTCCCTCATCCCATCGTCGGAAAATCGATGTAGCCTTCCGCACCGCCGCCGTAAAACGTGGCGCGGTTGTAGGGGGTGATTGGTCCATTGACTTGCAGGCGGTGCGGCAGGTCGGGGTTGGAAATGAAGTGACGTCCGAAAGCAACCGCATCGGCATGGCCTTCCGCCACGGTTTGAGCTGCGGTGTCGCCGGTGAAATTCCCTGCGGTGATCAACACCCCTTTCCAGGCCGGGCGGAACAGCTTGCAGGCCGAAGGCACGTTTTGATGGTCCACCTCGCGCGCACCCGCACCGCTGGCGCGGGGCTCGATGACATGCAGATAGGCCAGGCCCAGCGTGCCCAGCTCCTGGATGATGTGGCTGTACAGCGGCATGGGATCGGCCTCGCCGCTGTCATTGGCAATGCCAAAGGGTGACAGACGAATGCCGACGCGGTCAGCGCCTATCACCTCGCAGACGGCCCGGGTCACTTCCAACGGCAGACGACAACGATTCTCTATTGATCCACCGTATTCATCGGTGCGTTGGTTGCTGCGTGACTGCATGAACTGTTCCAGTAAATAACCATTGGCCGAATGGATTTCCACGCCATCAAAGCCGGCCTCATTCGCATGGCGTGCGGCTTGTGCATAGTGCTGCACCAGGGCCTTGACTTCTTCGGTGCGTAAGGCGCGCGGTACTGGAAAGGGCTCGCGCTGAAAATCGCGGGTCATGGCCATGCCATCGGCTGCGATGGCCGAGGGAGCAACGGGTTGACCGCCCCCGGGTTGATGCGAGGCGTGAGAGATGCGGCCGACATGCCAGAGTTGCAAAAAAATGCGTCCACCTTTGGCGTGAACGGCTGCGGTGACTTTTTTCCAGCCCTCCACCTGCTCGGCGCTGTGGATGCCCGGTGAGGCGGGCACGCCTTGACCTTCGGGAACCACTTGCGAGGCCTCGGCGATGATCAGTCCGTTGGGGGTGGCTCGTTGCTGGTAGTACAGCGCGTTCATGTCGTTGGGGATATTGCCTGGCGTGCTGGCACGCATGCGTGTGAGCGGTGCCATCACCACGCGGTGATCCAACTTGAAAGCGCCCACTTGCAGGGGCTGAAACAATGCGTCACGGTTCATGGTTGAGTGGTGGTGGTGAAGATGGAGAAATGGGAGAAGTGGGAGAGGTACGTGAAAGCCCCATGATCATTCCGGCTTGATGCCGACACGGGCAATCAGGTCTTTCCAATTGTCGAATTCGCTGCGAATGGTGTCGCGCAACTGCTCGGGGGTGCCGCCGGCGGGCTCGGCGCCCACACGCAACAGCCGCTCGACCAAGTCGGGAGATTTGATGGCGATATTGACCTCGCGATGGATGCGTGTGATGACCTCGGCAGGTGTGCCTGCCGGTGCCAGCAGACCGAACCAATTGCTGATTTCCATGCCGCTGATGCCCACTTCGGCAAAGGTCGGCACTTGCGGCAGACTGGCAATGCGCTGATGCCCGGTGACGGCCAGAGGGCGCACTTTGCCATCGCGGATATGGCTTTGCGCAGAGACCACCGAATCCATCAGAAACGCAATTTGCCCGGTGACCAAATCGGTGATGACCAGGCCCGTGCCGCGGTAGGGGATGTGGACGGCAAATAAATTGCCGGCGCGCCACTTGAACATTTCTGCGGTCAAGTGAGGATAGGTGCCAATGCCGCTTGAGCCGAAGTTGTATTTGCCCGGGTTGCGTTTGATCAGGTTGACCAGTTCGGTGGCGGTGTTGGCCGGAAACTGGGACCCCACCACCAGCACGCTGGGTGCGGTGGCAACGTTGACGATGGGCACGAAGTCGCGTGTGGCATCGTAGGGCATGCGCGCATTCAGTGCTGGCCCCACCGAATGGGTGGAGCTGGTGGCCAGGACCAGGGTGTAGCCATCGGCGGGTGACTTGGCCACACTGTCGGCCCCGATGACGCCACCTGCCCCCGGCTTGTTATCGACCACCACCTGTTGACCCAGCGAAGTCGACAGTTTGAGCGCCAGTGAGCGACCGATGATGTCGGTGGCTCCTCCCGCCGGAAATGGAATGACCAGGCGAATGGGTTTGGTGGGGTAAGCCGATTGTGCGTGCACGCCCAGGGTCCATAAGCCAAGCGACAAGCCCGCAGCACCCAGCCCAAACAAGTTGCGGCGGCGTGCAAGTTGAGTGATGGTGGAGATCGATCGTTTCATGAAAATTCCTTGCTGCAGGACATATTACAACGGCGCTATGCACTGACCAGCCAGACCACGGAACCCAAAGTGATCGCCATGCCGCACAACTCGCCCCAGCCCAGCTTTTCACTGCGCACCACAAATGCAGACAACATCACCGTGACCACCGGGTACGCGGCAACCACGGGAGCCACCGTCGAGACCGACAAATGCTGCAGGGCGGCGTACATCGTCAACAGGCCGACGCCGTTGAGCAAGCCGGTCGAGATGAAGAACAACCGGGAGCGCCGGGTGTGGGGCGCGGGTTGCGCGAGTTTTCGCAGTCTCCAGCGATGCAGGCCAATCAGCACCAGCGCCGAGGAGATGTAGCCCATCAGGCTGGCCGCCAGCGGGCTGGCCCACATCAGCAACCCGACCTTGGCCAAGACCAGTGATCCGCCTCTTACCATGGCGCTGCCCAGCGCGGGCAAGTAGTGTTGCCAGGGGCGGCTGGATAAGCCGTGGTTGGCACGGCTGGCTTGGGCGCGTCGCCAGGAAATCATCAGCAGGCCACACAAAATGCCAGCGCTGGCACCCCAGGCGCGAGGTGACAAAGGCTCATGCAAGATGAACCAGGCCGCGAGCATCGAGAAGATGGGTGAGGTGCCCGAGATGATGCTGGTCAACGATGCGCCGATTTTTTCGGTCGAGGAAAAATTCATCAGCGTCACGCTGGCCGGGAAAAACAATCCCACCAAGGCAAACAAGGCCAGGGCTTGAAACGATGCGCCTGAAGTATCGAGCCACAACATCGAGACCACCATGAACAGCAAGGCAGCACTCGGCACCGAGGTGGCGGCCCCACTGCGCGGATCGACATCCCGCAGACCCAGTTGCGAGGTAACCAGGCCCGTGCCAAAGCACAGCATGGTCAATACCGGCAGGGCATAAGTCAGGGCGATCGGCATGTTTCGCATCATGCCGCAGAATTTGCGTTGTCGCTGGAAGGAGTGCACTGGACTGTCGCCTTGGCTACGTCGAATTGATCGACCCGTGCACTGTCCGGGCTTACAGTGTCTGCTCATCCATCGGAGTCACACATGCATGAAATAGCCATCCTCGATGATTATCAGAACGTCGCTTTGGAATTTGGCGATTGGGCAGGGCTGCGTTCACAGGCCCACATCACGGTCTTCAACGATTCGCTCAAAGACGAAGAGGCACTCGTCAAACGCTTGCAAAGGTTTGATGTGTTGTGCGTGATGCGCGAACGAACTCGACTCAGCCGCAGCTTGCTCAGTCGCTTGCCGAAACTGCGTCTGATTGCCACCACCGGCCCCTGGAATGCGGCCATCGACATGCAGGCGGCAGAGGATTTGGGTATCACCGTCTGTGGCACTGGGACCTCGCCCACGGCGACCCCCGAGTTGACCTGGGCCTTGATCTTTGCAGCCATGCGGCGACTCGACCGCGAGTTGTCCAGTTTCCGAGAAGGCGGATGGCAGGTGTCGGTGGGCACCGAGTTGTCAGGAAACACGCTGGGCATTTTGGGGTTGGGGCGCGCAGGCGGGCGGGTGGCGCGTATGGCCCAGGCCTTTGGCATGCGGGTCATTGCCTGGAGTCAAAACCTGACCCCCGAGCGGGCCGCAGAGCAGGGGGCCGCGTATGTGAGCAAAGAAGAGCTCTTTCGACAAAGCGATCTCGTGTCCATTCATGTGCGCTTGTCCGATCGAACCCGAGACCTCGTGGGTGCGACCGAATTGGCGTGGATGAAACCCACCGCCTGGCTGATCAACACGGCGCGCGGCCCGATCGTGAATGAGGAGGCCTTGTACCAAGCCTTGCAGCAGCGGCAGATCGCTGGCGCGGCGGTGGATGTGCACGACCCCGAGCCTCTGCCGACCGATCACCGCTGGCGTCGGCTGGACAACTTCATTGGTACGTCACACATCGGTTATGTCACCCGACGGTCCTATGGCGTGTATTACGGCCACTCGGTGGAGAACATCGCTGCCTGGATGCAGGGCAAGCCCATGCGTGTCTTGACCACGACGCAGCGCGAGATCGATTATTGAGTCAGGGGTGAATGGATTCAGTCGGCTCGAATCTGAGCGGACTGAATGATGCGAGCGTTGTGTTGCGATTCTTGTGCAATGTGTCGAGCAAAACTGCTGCTGCCGCCCCCTGTGGGAACATTGTCGGATTGCAGCAACCGGGCGCGAACATCGGCTTGCGACAGCAAGCGCTGGATGTCAAGGTTGATCCGTTCGATCAACACCGCAGGTATTCGGGCGGGGGCGAAGACCCCAAACACTGAACTCAGATTGGCGGCCTCGAAGCCGGCTTCGGCCAAGGTGGGGATGTCGGGCAGGCTGTCCATGCGAGTCGGTGCCCCCACGGCCAGCGCCCGCAAACGCCCTTGTTTGACGTGCCCCAACACCGCCGATCCCGCATTCACAGACAAGACCTCCACATGGCCTGCCAACGCATCGGTGATTTGCTGCCCGCCTCCCTTGTAAGGCACATGGGTGATGTCGACCTGGGCCTGACGGCGGATTTGCTCGAGCACGATGTGACCCAGCGACGCCGACCCCGATGTGGACCAACGAACGCTGCCAGGTCGGTTGCGGGCCCATTGCAACAGTTCTTTCAGATCACGTGACAGGCAAGCTGGCGTGGCCAGCAAGAGGACGGGGGAGGACATGACGCTGATGACTGCCGTCACATCTTGCAAGGGGTTGTACGGGGTCTTGCCCAGATGGGGTTGCAGCGTCAATGGACTGATGGCGGAGAAGGCCAGTGTGTGTCCATCAGGGGCTGACTTGGCCAAGGCATCCATGCCCAGCACGCCGCTCGCGCCCGGTTTGTTGTCTATCACCAGGGGCTGTCCCCACAGGGACGCCAGCCGCTCGGCCAACAGCCGAGCCACGTTGTCACTGAGGCCGCCGCTGGGATAGGGGACGATCATGCGCACGGGTTTGGTGGGCCAAGTGGTTTGCGCCTGAATGGCGATCGGCGCCAGGCCCAGCGCCATCAAGGACAGGCGTCGGCTGATCGGTCGAGACAGAGGAAGCATGTCGTATTATCCGATCTTGAGCCCCGGTGAACAGCCAGAGAACACCATGAAACACATTCGACGTTTGCGGCTTCAACAAACTGCTGCTCTGGCCGCGGCCTGGGTGGCCGCTCCCTTGATGGGGCTGCCAAGTCTGGCGCGTGCTCAGTCGGCTTGGCCGGTCAAGCCGCTGCGCATCGTCGTGCCGTTTCCCCCCGGCGGAACCACCGATCATGTCTCGCGTTTGGTGGGCGTGGAGCTTGCGCAATCTCTGGGGCAAGCGGTGGTGGTGGAAAACCGGCCCGGCGCTGGCACCGTGATTGGTGTGGATGCCGTCGCCAAGTCGGCGCCGGAAGGTTATCACTTCGTGACGGTGGCCAACAGTTATGCGGCGAACGTCACCTTGGTCAAAAAGCTCCCATACGACCCGCTCAAAGACCTGCGACCAGTCGCCCTGATGGGCATGTCCGAGCATGTGCTGGCCACCCATCCTGGCAGTGGCATTCGCTCCTTGAGCGACTTGCGAGCCCTGGCCCTAACCCGTGGCAGCACGCTGAGTTATGCGTCATTTGGCAACGGGACTTCCGCGCATTTGTCCGGGGCGGCGCTGGCCCTGCAGATGGGTTTGAACCTGGTCCATGTACCCTACAAAGGGCAGGCCCCGGCCTTGAGCGATTTGCTGGGAGGTCAGGTGAGTTTGATGTTTGGCAATTGGCCTGAATTTCGCAGCCATGTGCAAAGCGGCAAGCTGGTGGCAATTGGTATGGCCACTGCGAAGCGTTCTGTTTATGCACCCGACATCCCAACCCTCAGCGAGCAGGGTGTACCCATCGAATCCAATTCGTGGAATGGCTTGTTGGCCCCTGCCGGCACGCCCAATGCCATTGTCGAGCGCATGAACGCGCAGGTGAACAAAGCCTTGAGCAGCCCACCTGTCAGCGATGCGTTTCGTCAGGGGGGCATTGCTTCGTTGTCTGGATCGTCGGACAAATTCGCAGCCTTCATACGCAGCGAAATCGACAAGTACGCACAAGTCATCCGACAGGCAGGCATCACCTCGGATGCCTGACCCTGGTTCGGTTCAATAGCCCATCGATTTGGGCAAGGCCGTGGCCAATTCTGGCCAGATGACCACAGCCACCATCACGAGGAACATCGAGAACAGCATCCAGCCCACCCAGCGCACGGTGTCTTCCATTCGCACGCCTGCAATGCGGCATGACACCATCAGGTTTACGGCCAAGGGTGGGGTGAACTGTCCCAGCGCTACTTTGAGTGTGAGGATGACGCCAAACCAGACCGGGTCCCATTTGTAGTAGGTGACGATTGGCATGAGCAGCGGCACGAAGATCAGGAAAATCGAGACGCCGTCCAGGAACATGCCCACGGTGATCAGCATCAGGATCAGCAACGCCAGCACGCCATATTCACCCAAGCCCGAGTTGACGATGGCATTGGTGACTGGATCGATGACGCCCAGCGTGGAAAGTGACCAGGCAAAAATGCCAGCCAGCGAGACCACCAACAGGATCACGGCCGACAGCTCTCCCGACTCGCGCAAAATGACATACAGGTCTTTGACCCGGATGGTGCGGTGAATGAACATACCGACAAAGAGACCATAGAACACGGCGACCACAGCCGCTTCGGTCGGCGTGAACCAACCAGCGCGCATACCGCCCAGAATCAGAACCGGTGCCGCCAGGCCCCAGGTCGCTTCTCGCAGGCTGCGCCAGAAAGGCGGCCGTGGCAGGTTGGATTCCAACGCGCCCATCTTGTGCTTTCGGGCCATCCACACGGCTGGAACAATCAAGGCCACACCGGCCAGAACACCAGGGATCATTCCCGCTGCAAAGAGCGCAGGGACCGATGCCCCTGGAACCAGCACCGAGTAGACAATGAAGGCGACCGACGGGGGGATCAGAATGTCGGTGGCCGCCGCCGCCCCCACCACGCTGGCGGAGAACGCGGGCGGATAGCCTGCCCGGGTCATGGCTGCGATCATCACCGCGCCGACGGCTGCTGCGTTGGCCGGTCCCGAGCCAGAGATACCGCCCAGGAACATGGCCACCACAATGGCCACCAGAGGCAACATGCCTGGACCACGTCCGACGATGGAGATGGCAAAGTTGACCAGGCGCAAAGCCACGCCAGAGCGATCAAAGATCGACCCCACCAGGACGAACATGGGGATGGCCAATAGGGGGTATTTGCCCAGGCCTGCATAAAAGTTTTGCGGCACGGCCAACAGTCCCCACCACTGCACATCGGCATTGGCCAGGGCAATACATGCTGCACCGGCCAGACCCAGGGCGGCGCCAATCGGCACGCCCAGCATCATCATGACGACGAAAACCACGAAGAGGAGGGTGGCAATCATGGCTGGCGCCCCCGGCGGATCCACAAGCCCAGCGCCCGACCCGCGATGGCGATCGACAAAATCGGCAGCCAGATGGTGTACCACCAGCGCGGAACGCCGATGCCCGGAGAGGTTTCATCGAAGCGGATGTCGTCCCACACCATGCGAACACTCAGGACCGCAATCAAGGTGAAGAGGGCCACCACCATCAAGGCACCAAATCGCGCCAGGGTTCGCTGCCGCGACAACGGTCCGCTGTCGGCAAAGTATTCGATGCGGATTTGACGGTTGCGTGCCACCGACGCCGATCCAGCCACGAGGGTCAGGACGATCATCAAGAAAATGGAGATTTCTTCGGTCCAGGCAAAAGATTGGTCGGTGAAATAGCGCACGATCACGTTGGCGAAGGTGATCAGTGCCAGCGCGGCCATGACCAGAACGGTCAACCAGTCCTCGATCTGGAGCGGGACGCGGGTCTGCTCTTCGGTTTCGTCGGATGAAGAAACTTCAGGCGGAAGAGGTGGGGGAGTGTTGGGCAATGACATGGAATGAAGTTGTCCGAATGCAGTGCGGACGGTTGACCCCGAAATGGGGGGACCACCTGGAAAGTATTACATAGTCTGTGGGGGGCTTTGAGGCTGGGTGTCAAGCATTTGCGGATCTGCGTCATGAGATGTGTCGTTGATAATCGAGAACTGCTCTTCAAAACACTTCATGACCGATTCCTCTGACCCACCGCGCGTGCGGCCCGCCCTGATTGCCAACTTGCTGGGGCAGATCGCTTTCGGTCTGGTGGTGATGACGATATGCCTGCCCTCGATGCAGGAGTGGAGTCGCATCTTTGACACCGATCAGGCCGGGGTTCAACTGACCTTCAGCGGTTATGTGGCGACTTATGGTGTCCTGCAATTGATTTACGGTCCGATGTCTGATCGATTTGGCCGTCGCTATGTGCTGGTGGTGGGCTTGCTGCTGGCTTTGGTGGGGTCTGTGCTAGGTGCCCTCGCGAACGACCTGACCCTGCTCACCCTGGCGCGGGTGGTGCAAGGCATGGGGGGCGCGGCGGGCATGGTGGTGGGCCGTTCCATGGTTCATGATTTATTCGCAGGGAACAACCGCACCCGCATGATGGCCTACATCGGCATGACTCTGGGGGTGTGCCCACCGTCCGCAACCATCATTGGCGGTTTTTTGCATGTCCAGGTGGGCTGGCAGGCCAATTTCGTGTTGGCGGCTGTGCTGGCCTTGTTTCTTTTGGCTGCCGCCTGGTGGGGCCTGCCGACGAATGCCACGCAGGCACACGCCTCTCATGCGATGGTGCCCAAGACTCCATCGCATGTGCTGCGCGACATGTTGTCGGCGTACCGGCAACTGGTGTGCGAGCGCAGTTTCATGATGTACCTGCTGGTGCTGTCCACGACCACCGCGACTTTTTACACCGTGTTGGGTGGGGCGCCCATTGTGCTCAAAAGCTATGGGGTTGGTCCCGATGGTGTGGGCTGGTATGTCATGTTCGGCCCTTTGTCTTACATTGCGGGTAACTTCATGACCAGTCGCCTGATTCATATTCAAGGGGAGAAGCGGGTCATGGTCGTGGGACAGACATTGAGCATGTGCAGTGGCATGGCCATGGTGCTGCTCAGCGTGTTGGGCTGGCATGCACCGATGGCATTTGCCCTGCCTTTGTTGTTGCTGGGTTTTGGGCACGGTTTGTTGGTGCCGCCAGCCTTGGCCGGTTCGATCGGCATCCTGCCCGCCCTGGCGGGTTCGGCCGCCGGAGCGATAGGTTTGATGCAACAGTGGACCGGAGCTTTCGGGGGCTACAGTGTGGGGTGGTTCACCCACGAGAACGCAACGAACCTGGGTTTCTTGATGATGGCATTCACCAGCATTTCACTCGGCGCGCAGGCGTTCCTCAATCACTGGCGCTTCAAACCCAAGGCGTGTCTCACACCGGATTGAAGGGCACCCCGTTGCGGCGGGCGAGTTCGACAAACAAGCCGGCATGGTCCAGGTTCTCCATGCCATGCTCGATGCCCGAGGCGTAGAGTTGCTCCAGCAACGCCGTGATCGGTGCCTGAAAGCCTGTTTCGGCAGCGGTGGATAGCGCATTGCGCATGTCCTTCACTTGCACCGTCATCCGCGCGCGCGGGGCGAAGTCATGGTCAATCATGCGCTGGCCATGCACCTGCAAAATCCGGCTGTCCGCAAATCCGCCTGTGATTGCCTCGCGCACTTTCGCCATGCTGGCACCACCGCGCTCACACAGCAACAAAGCTTCTGCAACGGCACCAATGGTGATGCCTACGATCATCTGATTGGCCAGTTTGGTCAATTGACCGGTACCGTGCGGACCAACATGGGTGGCTCGACCAAACACCTGCAACACCGGGAGGGCTTGCTCAAAATCCTCTGCCTCGCCCCCCGACATGATGACCAGGGTGCCAGCCTCTGCCCCCACTGTTCCACCCGAGACGGGCGCATCCAGATGCCTCAGTTTCAAGGCCTTCATGCGTGCCGCATGGTCGCGGGCTTCCACCGGTTTGATCGAGGCCATGTCAATCAGCAAGGCTCCTGGGCGCATGGCTGCCGAGACACCGCCGGCATCTCCCTGGAAGAGCACTTGTTCCGTGACGGGGCCGTTTTCGAGCATGCTGATCACCAGATCGGCCTGGGCTACCGCGGCTGGCGCCGTTGTGTGAATATGGGCCCCGAAAGCCCGTAAACGCTCGGCCTTGTCCGGGCTGCGGTTCCAGGCATGGACGGTGTAGCCCGCTTCGCAGAGTCGTCGCGCCATGGGGAAACCCATCAGACCGGTGCCTAGGAAAGCGATGGTGGGCAAAGAAGTGGTGGTCATTCGAAGGCTCAAGGAAAAATTGACAACGTGAATAATACTGACAGGTTCAGCCAGTTTTTGTCTCCCGCTGAGGGGCTGGCCCAGTTGGCTGACACTGGCCGGAGACAAAATCCGGCTATAATGCTGCTTCTTTGTTTTGGACAACGTGTTCTTGCAGCGTTTGCTGCGCCGCGGGCAGTCCAGGCAAACCGACCCATGGAGATATAGCTCAGTTGGTGAGAGCGCGGGATTCATAACCCCGAGGTCGGCGGTTCAAATCCACCTATCTCCACCATATACCTAAGGGACAGATTTTTTCTGTCCCTTTTTCTTTGCCCCGCAGACAAGCAGCAAGATCAGATATGACACGGCAGTTAGCCATTGCGACCTCTATTTGCTTGCTGCCGAAAAAGCGGTAGCAGCAATCCGGACCATGCTCGGGTGCAGTGTTCCGAGCTTTGGATTTTGTCCGTGCGGCGCATGTGGTGGAACTGAGAAATATGCGTCGTTGAACGGAAGTTCCAGAAGGTTTTTCAGGTCGAATTTAGTGTCGTAGCTCAGGCCTGCGCTTTTATAGGCTGCAGGATGCTCACTCTTTGCGATTTTGAACTCCCCACGGTATAGGCGATCCGTCTTCTGGCTGGTCCCATAGGCCACACTCACGAAGATCATGCCTTCGTCGTCCTCTTTA